>Ga0209137_1003828_pt1 | contig 12315 bp, 13 predicted proteins | sample SaaInl5LU_22_DNA_FD_184642 | JGI IMG/M metagenome (GOLD analysis project Ga0209137, IMG submission 184642) | Marine microbial communities from expanding oxygen minimum zones in the Saanich Inlet - ESP_105LU_22_DNA (SPAdes) (version 2) | ecosystem: Environmental > Aquatic > Marine > Intertidal... | reverse complement strand
ATCTATATGTTAGGACCAGTTGGTGATAAAATTGAAAATTGGAAAATTAAAGGAGCATTCATCCAATCAGCAAACTTCGGTGATGTTGCATGGGATTCAAATGATGTTTCTGATATTACTTTAACGTTATCCTACGATTACGCAATTTTAGAATACTAATACAATACTCCATTTTACTATATAGAAAGAGTTCTCTTATTGAGAACTCTTTTTTTTTCAACTTTTTTGAAATTATATATTTATATACAAACAAATTAAATTAAAGTTTATGGCAAATTACGATTTTCCTACCGAAGTGATTGAATTACCATCACAAGGTAAAGTTTATCCAGAAGGACACCCATTATCAAAGGGTACGATTGAAATCAAATATATGACTGCTAAAGAGGAGGATATATTGGCTTCACAAAATTTGATAAGAAGGGGGGTGGTACTTGATAAGTTATTTGAATCGGTGGTTGTAGAACCTGGATTAGACATTGGTGATATTTTCATTGGTGATAAGAATGCAATTTTATTAGCAACTCGTGTATTGGGTTATGGTAAAGATTATCAAGTAGAGGTAAACGACCCATTCACATTAGAACCCCAAAAGACAACAATTGATTTATCTGCTATTCAGATTAAAGAAGTTGATTTTTCTAAGTTAAATTCTAATAACTTATATGAGTTCGAATTACCTATTTCAAAAAAGATAGTAAAGATAAAGTTATTGACTCATAAAGATGAATTAGCAATAAATGCAGATATTCAGGCTATGAATCGATTGTCTAAAGGTAAAGATAGTGTTTCACAAGATGTATCAACTCGTTTACGTTATATGATTCAAGAAGTGGATGGTAATAGTGAAAGAGGATTCATCAACAAATGGGTTCAAAACAATTTATTGGCAAGAGATTCTCGTGCAATTAGAAACTATGTGAAAGAAATTTCACCTGATTTGGATTTAACATATGAATTCACATCAGATATAACTGGTGAAAAGGAGGCACTTGATATCCCGTTTGGGATAGGGTTTTTTTACCCTGCCGAGTGATTATAGTATCAAACTTCATTCTCAGATTTGGGAAATGGTTAACTATGGAAATGGTTTCAATTGGACAGAAGTTTATACGATGCCAATCCATTGGAGAAAGTTTTATTTTAAAAAACTTTTAGATGCCAAGAAGAAAGAGAAAGAAGAATACGATAAGAATAGTAAAAGTTCTAAATCAAAAGGACCTGGAGTAAGAGTGAGGAAGTAAATTTCCTCACTTTTTTTGTGCTCTATATTTATAGTAGTATATAAAACTATAAGGGAAAATCTCACATGTCAAGTAAAAAAATAAATGAAGGTCTATTTGGAGCTACTAAAAAGTTCTCCGATGCATTCTTTGATGGCTTGAAATCCAATGTAACTAATAATGCTTTGAAAAAAGCAAAGAGTAGAAAAGACATACCAGTTCCTATTGTTAAAAAAATGGAACAATTAGATAAGGCTGCTCAAGAATTAGAACAGATGTTAAAGGATTTAGAATAGGAGTATAATAAATGGCACTATCTGAAGCAGAAATAAATAAATTACGCCGTGAAGGAAATAAGATAAAATCTGAAGCATTAAAGATTTTAGACGATGAGGTAAAGCGTAGTGGTAAACTTGCAGAAGAAGTTAAGAAAAATAACGCTGCCTATAAAGAAAAGATAAAACTACTACGTGAGGTAAATCAACAAATACAAGAATCACGTAATACTAATAGAGACCAAATAGATGCACTGATGAAACAAGAACAAGCCTTAAAAGGTTTGACTGGTATTCAGGCATCATTCGTTGATTCAGAGAGAAAACGATTAAAATACTCTCAAAAGGGTCTCGATATGTACCCTACAACAGAAGCTAAGTTATCAAGTATAGCTTCATTAAATCAAGACTTATTAGGTTTATCTGCAGAAGATGAAATTTCACGAGCAGAGATAATTAGACAAATCGAATCTCAAATGGCTTCAATGAAGAATTTGGGTAAAGATGCATCAGCTCTGTTAGCAATTGAAAAAGATAAGTTTGAAACTGCTAAAGGTATATCTTCATTAACAGAAGGAGAACAGGAACAATTAGAGGCTCAGTTATCTGCATATCGTGGTATTAAAAAATCCATAGGTGGTGTACTTGATACTGCTTCTGCCCTTTCCAAAACCCTTGGGGGTATCGTTGGGTCACTTATTGTAGGGATGGGGTATGTTACTGAAGCCCTTGGTAAAACAACTCGTGAAATGGGTGGTTTTGTCGGTGGGTTAACTGGTGCTACTACTCAAGTAACTATATTAGGAACAATATTTCCTCAAGCACTTGATTCAGCAAAAGGATTATCAAGTGAATTTGGTGGATTAAACGATTTATCATTCCAAACACAACTCAACACTAACCTCATGGCAACTAACATGGGTATTAGTGGACAAGAGGCTGCTGCTTTAACTGGTAACTTCGCTAGATTAAATGGTGGTTCAATACAAACTGCACAAAACCTTGCCGAATCTACTAAACAACTAGCAAAAGCAAATGGATTGATGCCATCACAAGTAATGGCTGATGTTGCTGGTTCGGCTCAAGCATTTGCTGAATATGGAAAACAAGGTGGTATAAATATAGGTGAGGCTGCAGTTGCTGCAGGAAAACTTGGGGTGAACATGAGTACTCTTACTGGAGTAACTGATAACCTTTTAGATTTCGAATCATCTATCACAAAAGAATTAGAATTGGGTGCAATGTTAGGTAAGAATATAAACCTAAACAAAGCAAGACAATTAGCATATGATGGTCAAATTGGTGCATCGGTAAAAGAAGCCCTTAATCAAATGGGTGGTATTGAAGCTTTCAACCGAATGGATATCTTCCAAAAAAGACAGGCAGCTGCTGCATTAGGATTATCCACAGACCAACTTCAGAAGATGGCAGGTAACATGGATAAGTTAAATGATGATGGTACTATGCAACTATCTACATTTGATTCCATGACAGAATCTCTTACTGCATTTGCAACTGGTCCAATGGGGTCTACACTTAAAGGATTAGGTTCAGCTGTAATAGCAACAGGTCAAATGAACATGGGATTAAAATCATTTGGAACTTCCATATGGGGTATGGTTAAAGGATTGGGTAGAGGATTAAAACATTTAGTTATGTATCCTATTCATTTAGCAAAGGCTGCTGCTATTAAAGTTGGTGGTATGTTGGGAATTGGTGATGGGGTAGTTGGTTCGTATGGAACTAAAGCCGCCGATTCACTTGCTGATAAAGCAAAAGATTCAATTGCAGATAAAGCACAAGATTCAATTTCTGCTCCTGATGTTGATAAATCTACTGGTGATAAACTAAAATCACTTGCTGGTGGATTAAAGGAAATGGGTAATGCAAAAGTACTTTTCGGAGCACTTAACTTAATTCCAACAGGATTAGGATTCTTGGCAGTATTACCAGGTCTACCTGGTATGTTTGGAGTTGGATTACTCGGAGAAAAGGCTGGAATAGGTTTAATGAACTTGGGTATTGGTTTAGGAATGATGGGTAATGGTACAGTAACTGCAGGTGCTGGTAATTTGGCTCTTGCTGCATTAGGATTTACTCTGATGACTGCTGGTATTATTGGTTTGGGTGGTATCGCACTACTTGGTACTGCAGTTGGAGTTGGATTGAGTGGAATTGCTGGCGGATTGGTTGCATTGGGTAATCCTGCCGTTGCTGGATTTGCTGCAATCGGAGTTCTTATCCTTGGTGGACTATCATTAGCTATGATGGGACTTGGATATGCATTGGGATTAGCCGCACCGGCAATTGAAGCTATAGGTTCTGTTGTTCTTAGTATATTCCAAGGAATTGCAACAGTAATACCTGTAGCTACTGCAAGTATAATTTCACTAATGGATACAATTACATTAGAAAAAGTAGCTGGTATTACATTATTATCTCTGGCATTTATGGGATTAGCATATTCATTAATGTTCTTAGGTTCTGCTGGGTTATTCGCATTACCAACACTATTAGGTATTGCAGCTGCATCTGCAGGAATTGCACTTGTAGCTGAATTATTCGGATTAGGTGGAGATGGTGGTGGTGAAGAAACTGGTGGTTTAGAAGAAGGTTCATTATCAGAATACCAATCTCAAATGTTGGAAAATATGAAACAATTGATAGCAGTATCTGCTGCACCAAAAGAATTTATAATGGATGGACAAAAATTTGGTAGTTATATCACTAAACAACAAAAGAGAGATACTACTAATACTTTCGTAAAGAAATAAAGTTAGGAATATAAAGAATGGCAACATTACGAGATTTATTTAAAGGTTCACCACAAGACAAATCAGTTAAGGCTGATAAGGAAACCTTCATAGAACAAGAAACTTCAGGAATACGTGTTAAATCACTTGTGGAGTTGAACAATCCTCTTATCTATGGTAATGAGGCAACTCGTATTTCCCTTCGTTCTACTCCTGATTTGGAGAAAATGAAAAAGGGTACTGGTGGTACTGAGGGTGATGGTGGCTTAATAGGAGGTAAAATATCAGAAGCTCGTGATTTTGTAAATGATAAATTAGGAATTCCAAAAGGATTGATTCCAAGTGAAGTTGTAACCAAAATAATCGATAGTGACCCAACCAACGATAAAGTAGGTTCTGTAAATAATTCACAAACACCTATTACCAAAGATTTATATGGACCAAATGGAAACGAAGTTGGTAAATTCTTAAAACAATCAGGTGGTGGTAACCCAAAAACAATTGGTAAACAGGCTCTTGGTAGTGGTATCGGTGTTGCAAAAGATTTATTACGAGGTGAGTTATTTGGAGAAGGTCAAAATCCTGGTCAAAACAAACCAGTTTCGGTAGAATATACAAGTAACGATAGAACATATAGTGATACTAATAAGTCTAAAAAATTATCTAAACAAGAGGATATTTTTGAAGATTTAGAAAAAGCTAATAATGGTAGAATGGACTTGACTCTTGTTTCACCTACATATGGTGTAGTTAGAGGAGGGAATATTAAATACGGAACACCATCTGGTCAATATGGTAAAACAAAATATGCATTCGGTTCAACTGACGGTTCTTATGCTAATGGTGGTGGTGCACGTGTTAATAATTCACCATTAAAAGAATATACTGAGGGTAAAGAAGTTGGTTTAATAGAAAATTATTATGGAATTGGTAAACAAGATACACTAAACAAATTAACTGTTAGTGATTTAGCCAAATATACCATAGATGATGATGGAGTTGTTAAAGATGGTGAAACTGTAATAGGTAGAGATTTAATTCCATTTAATATTGGAAAACGAGGGGGAACTAAAATTCCATTCCGAGCAACTATAACAGGATTAACCGAAAACACGGCCCCAACTTGGAATAGTAATAAATTTTTAGGAAATCCATTTAATTTTTACACATATAGTGGAGTTGAGAGAAGTACTTCTTTTAATTTTACAATTTTTTGTTTATCACCTGCTGAATTAACTTCAAATTGGGAAAAGATACAACAACTTACAAAGATGACATACCCATCTATAAATTCTAACAACTTGGTAAACCCACCATTGATACAATTTAGATTGGGAGATATATATTATAATAAAGATGGGTTTATTGATTCATTGACATATACAATGCCAGATAATGGTACTTGGGAAACTGATGGGGATTTGGGATATCTACCAAAAATTATTGAAGTAGCAATCACTATTAAATTAGTAGAAACGCCTGCATCTATGTCAAATTTATATGGGTATAAATTATCAGAAGAGGCACTTAAAACTCAAAAAGAATTATTATCCGAAAAACAAACACAATTTGATGAAAATCAGAAAACATCAAATACTCCATCATATACTCCAAAAGCCGATACTGCACTTACTCCACGTGGGGTAAAAATAATAAAAACCGATATTAAACCAAAAGCATCTACTGATATGAGTGGACTATTGGGTAGAAGTGGTGTATCTCAATCACCTTTTGAAAAAGAATTAGGTATAGAACCTGCAGTTACATCTCAATCATCCGTATCCGATAAATTAGGTGGTAAGACTCCGATTGAAGATATGAAAGATCAAATGGCAAATACATCACTTACTGATAGACAATTACAAGATAAACAAAGTTTCTTCCTAAAAAATAATGATGCAAAAGTTATTTCTAAAAAAGATGCAACCTCGTTATTTGACCCTAGAATTAAATTCAATTTAAGTGGTACTAAATTAGAGGCATTTGAAGCTCCTGGATTATTATGTATGGTTGGTACTCATAATTTGTATAAACAACAGCATGTTCAATATTACACTGCAGATGGAATTCATTCTTTTGGTGGGTACATTTAATAAAAAAAATTATGGCAAGTAGATATAATAGAAACGGTACAAAAACATTAAACGATGGCAGGATGGTATATCGTAGTAAGAGATATCCTAATATACCAAAGAGTAATGATGATATTTATGTAATAACTCAAGGTGGTGATAGATTGGATTCTCTTGCTAATGATTATTATAGTGATTCATCATTATGGTGGATTATTGCTTCTGCTAACAATATTCATGATGCTGCATTTGCAGTACCCGATGGAACTGAATTAAGAATACCATCAAATTATTTAAAAATAGTATCTGATTTTAATAAACAATAAGTTATGAGTGGATTTCCTAATCTATCAAATATTGATTCCGTAATATCTAAAACTATCAAAGATAGGGCAGGTGATAATTTAGCGGTATCATCTTTACTACCATGGTTTCGTAGTGTTTCTTTGGTTGGTGGTGGTTTGATAATAGAATCAACTACCTCGGATGATAGCATGTCAACACGATATGGTACAAATGGTAGTTCTGGTAGAGTTGGAAAAAGAGCCGATAATAAAACATCAGTTTATGCACAAAATGATGTTCGTAGTAATAGACCATCACCAACTATAGCTTCGGTATCTATACAGAATGGTTCAGAGGGATTGACACGTAAGTGTAAATTTAATATTACATGTTACACTAAAGGTCAGGCTCAGAAAATGATTCAACATTTTTTAGAACCTGGATATTATGTTTTAATTGAGTGGGGTTGGAATGTTTCAAAATCTCATAATCAAAAAGCAGGTAGTGGTGGTAAAATTGAAGTTTGTGATGTGATTCAGTATCAAAATTTAGGAGTATTAAAAGATAAAAGAGCTGAATCAGAGGGAACTTATGATGCATTCTTAGGAATAGTAACTGGTGGCCAAATGGCATATGGGTCAGCTGAAACATATGAAGTTCAAGTAGAATTAACATCTCAAGGAGAACTCCCATCGTACTTATCAGAACACAAAGGTACGCCTGTAAATTCAGAACAAGCTGCAAGTGGTATAAAATTTACCCCTAAACAGATAGAAGATGCATCTGAAAATTCTGATAACATTGGTTTAACATTATTTATGCAGATGTACAATAAATTACCACTTGCTAAACAGATTGGTAATATTAAAAATTTAAAAAATAAGGTTGATAGTCGTGGTATTCCATGGACAGAAGCTTCTAATTTTTTAAATATGGATGATTATTTACGTGAAGATTATGTAAAAAAATTAACTGATACTGTTATAAACTCGGATGATGGAGACGGCCGTGAATTGAAAGTTCCAAACGATACACCATTACTTTCAGATGATACTTTTATTAGATTTGAACTTGCGTATAAAATATTAACAACTACTGTTGCAGAAAAAAAATTAGAAAACATTTGTCCTGCCTATAAAACAAAGAATAGTAAAACATTAGAGATACAATCAATAAAATCAATTGATATTGAGCATACATTATGTAGAGCACACAGACATATATTCTCAACTAATAAAAATAAACTATATATACCTAATAAGAATTTACCAGATTTTGGATTAGCAGATGCACTATCCGCAGACCCAAGTGGTTCTTTATTTCTTTTTCCTGATAATGGAAAATTTGATGAAACCGATTTTATAGATGGACACCCAACAACCCATCCTCAATCTAAAAAAGAAAATCTACCAGATAAAAACTTTTATTTTCCAAAAATAACTGATACATTTTTAGATGCATATCCATTTGATGATACTATAAAGCCATTTGAGGGTAAGGCACATGAACATGGATATTTAAAAGATTTATATATCAACTTTGATTTTTTCATAGAGTGTATGGAAAAAAGTGGATATGTTTTATATGAAGTTTTACTTGATATGTTAAATGGATTATCATCATCGGTTAATTTATATTGGGATTTCCAAATTGTAGCAGGTGCTAGTAGTGATTGTGGAAACGAACAAATGAGGGTAGTTGATAAAACCTTTCTTGGATTGAGTAACGGTGCAACTAAAAAAAATGATAGTGGTATACCTGAAATTGTAAAAACCTCGTTTCAATCAATAGGAGTTAATTCTGTCTTTTTAGATGCAGATTTTACTATGGATATTCCAAAGGAAACTGCTAATATGGTAATTGCACAACGTAATGACAAAACAGCAAAGGATTCAGACGGAAACCCAAGTACTCCAAGTGATTCTCCTGGTTCTTCTATGGAGGCATCTTCTTTGAATTTTGATACTGGATTATTTCAATCACAACCTGATAAAGTGGGTGAAAAATTAGATTCTATTAATTTAGAAATAACTGAAAATGATAAGGAAATTGCAGAGTCACGTAAGGAAGCGGAAATTAAACAAGCGAAACAAGATGAGGAAAGCGATAGTTGGTTTGATTATAGTGATGTTAAAGCAAAGTTAGCTAAAGCTTGGGATAATACTAAAGAAATAGCACAAGATGTATCGGATTCCGTTGGTTCTACAACTGGATTATGGACACCTGATGCAGAACAAGAAATACGTGAAGCTAATTATGATTATTTTGTAAACAAAGCAGGAGTTTTTCCAAGAGGTATTGATAGAAATGATGTAATGAGAGCAGATGGTGGTATATGGGGTACCTTAACTGCAGCATTTACTACTGATTATAAAGCAGGTGTATCAACTGTTCTTTGGGTTGGTACTTATGACGACCCTCAATTATTAAAACAATTTGAAACGTGTGATTTTAAAAATCATAAATCAGAAGGTGGTGGAGACCATACTTTGAATCCTGTATTACTACCTATAAAATTTAACTTCACTATCCATGGTGTGAGTGGATTAAAAGTTGGTGATATATTTACCATTACTGATTTACCTGATAAATACGCAAATAGAGTATTTCAAATTACTCAAATTGAACATGAAGTTGCTGATATATGGACTACTAAGGTTGAATCTCAAATGAGGAATATATAATATGGATATATCAAGTCAATATAATAAGTTAAGAAAACCTGATTTAAAATCGGGTCCTACTAAAATTAAATCTTTTTTACCAAAACCAACTGATGTTGATTATACACGTGGTTATATTAAAAGATATTTTGCACAAAAAGTAAATGATTTAAATTCACCTATACGTGAGATATCGAGTGATGATTATATAAAGGTATCAAATAACTCATTCTATAACACAACTTCGTTAAAGTGGAGAATATCAGGACCTATTAAAAGTAATTCAAATGTGGATATATTTGAAAAAACTGTTTCAGAGTCAAATCAAATATCAATCCGTTTAGCATCATCAAGTATTAAAAATCTAAAATTATATTTACCAAATTTATTACAATTTCACAAATAGTATATATTTATATACATAACAATTAATAATTTATTTTATGGGGTTACTTTCTCGAGAAGAAAAACAGCAATTAGAGTTCGATTGGAGATATAAAGGTGTATCGGTCTTGAACTTACTCACAGAAGAAGAGTGTGATAAATATTGTGATGAACTTGAACGAATTAGAAAAATTCGTCAAGATAATGATACAGATAATGAGTGGGGGGAATATGACCCATTTCAATATCCACACAAAGAATCCGAAGTTTTAGGTGAATTAATGAAACATCCTAAAGTAATTGAGGCAGCTGAATTACTTTTAGGTGGTAAGATATTTGCTTTACAAACTTGGGCATACTTTAAACCACCAGGACAACTTGGTAGAGATATGCATCAAAATATTTTTTATACCGAGTGTGAATCTAACGAAGTTTTAAATGTATCTATTGCATTAGATAATCATACACCAGAAAATGGTTCGGTATGGTATTATGAAGGAACTCATAATCTTGGTAGGTTACCAATAGAAGTTGATGAGGAGAGAACTAAAACCAATCCTAAGAACTGGAGAAATGAAAGAGGTAAGCCATGTGTAATGCCAGAGGACCATACTTTCCCAAAATTAGATGGGTATCTTCGTAGAGGACAGATTGTATTTTTACACTCTAATGTAGTACATGGTTCTGAAGAAAATACTTCTAATAGATTCAGACGAGCATTTTTAAGTGGTTATCTACGAGAAGGTTCAAACTTTGCTAGTGGTGGTCATATGAAAAGACAACCAATTGACATTGGTTCTGCAAAGGTATAAATTTTAACATAATTTTAACATAATTTTAACAAAAAAGTTGATAAATCATTAGGATATATCAACTTTTTTTTGTATATTTACTTTGTAAATAAGTTAAACCACTAAAAGTTAAAATTATGAGTTATAAACGATTTGATAGACATGAGTTATTTGATAAGTTTCTAATGGATTACCATTCTAAAACTATTAAATTAGTAGATAATTACATTTGGGAAACCATGAAAAAAGTTGAACATCCACTTTTAAATATGTTATATGGTATTTGGGATGGGTATCTATATGATGAATTACTTACCAAAGCCCTAATCCTTCCACAAGAAGATTACAGACGAATTGAAGATATTGTTACACTAATTACTGAACATATTGATGCAAAAGGTGAAAATGTTACACAAGTTTTTTAACAAAACTTTAACATTTCAAATTTGGTAAATACAAAAATTATTCGTATATTTACTATGTAATAGAGATTGAGAGAGAGATAAAATATAAACCTTAAAAAACCTTAAAATTATGAATTATTTAGTTGACCCACAAAATTTAGTTTTCAGAGCCAAAAGTAGAATCGAAGGATTCGTTCAAATGATTAAAGATGAAGAAATTCCACAATGGGATTTATTAGAAACTTCACTTGAAATCGTAGAAGAGTGGAGTTCTAATTGGGATGAGGACCAAGGTTTTGGTTCTTCTGATGGAACTTACCTTTTACAAGATTTCATCGATACTGTAATTGGCAACTATACCAATGGTAAATACAAAACTGATTTCATTCCAAGTTTATCAGTAATAAAACTTTAACAAAATTTTAACATTTTAAATTTGGAAATATCAACATTTCTTCGTATATTTACTATGTAATAGAGATTGAGAGATAGATAAAATATAAAACAATTAAAACCCTAAAATTATGGCTACTAAAAAAATCAAAATCAACTACTTAAACCAAGAATTCCTTTTACCAGAGAACGCTCTTCAAAAAGATTCTTACGATGGTACTATGTATATTTACATGGGAGCAAAACATTGTGCTTCAGTTATCAAACAATATGTAAAGAAAAATTACCCATCAATCAAAGTATGGGCTACTTCTGATGTTTATAGTGGTGGTTCTTCTACTCGTATTAACATTTCTAATACCGATGGTAGTTCAGTTTCATCTGAAATTAACGATGATGTTAATACATTTGCTAACTCTTTAAAAGGTGGTTCTTTCGATGGTATGTATGATATCTACGAATATAGAGAAGATAAAGTTGAAACTAAGAATGGTACTCCAATGAAATACTTTCCTTCTTATATCTTTGTTGAGAATAGAGCAAAGTGGGGTTCTGTTGAATATTGGTTAAATGAGTACAATGTGTATAAAGAAAACCTTAACAACCCTGATTACTCAAGAATGGTTGATATGGTTTCTAAATATGGTTCGTTCTTAGAATACAACAAACAATTCATGAACAAGAGTCAGTATAACAGATGTAAATTAATTTTAAAATAATAAACCTTTAAAATATAAAAATGATAAATTTAGATTACAGTAAGATTAGCGATGTAGAAGTGGAAGGAATTGATATGGGGGATTATCCCGATTTTTGTGATTCATTTATCTCATACGCAGAGTATGATGGTAGAGAAATGACAGATGAAGAGTTGGATACCTTAAATGATGATTCCGATTTCGTTTACGAAGCAGTTCAAAAGCATTTATATTAAGAATACGGAATTAGAATATGTACAACAACGCAACCTTTGTAGATGCCCAACAATTGAAATTTCTAAAAGAAATGGATAAATGGTTATCTACTACAAATTTCTCAAGTGAAGAAGAACACAAAATCTCCATGGAAGTTC
>Ga0209137_1003823_pt1 | contig 12329 bp, 11 predicted proteins | sample SaaInl5LU_22_DNA_FD_184642 | JGI IMG/M metagenome (GOLD analysis project Ga0209137, IMG submission 184642) | Marine microbial communities from expanding oxygen minimum zones in the Saanich Inlet - ESP_105LU_22_DNA (SPAdes) (version 2) | ecosystem: Environmental > Aquatic > Marine > Intertidal... | reverse complement strand
ACCTACAAATAAGACAACGGCTATTGCTCTGAAACCATGTCATAATATTTTCATCCGTAAAAATATGCGAGCAATTTCGTATTTGTCTTACCATCATATCCTCGGTGAACGCTTCATGCGATATAGGACAAGTATCATTTATTGGTGACTCAATATCCCCAAAACGTATACGCCTAGTAGCACTTTCGATTTGCTCTGGAGTAGGGTTGAGGGCAATTGGTTCAAATAAAGTAGCCAATATATCATTATTAATACTAATGTTATTACCATTACTATTACCAAATAACTGGTCTCTAACATATGTGTCAAATAAACGATTAGTAAAATACTGAGTTAAATTATCGCTAGGCGTCGGAACGCGTAACCTAGGTATTAAAGGTAAAGGTATGGTATTGATGCTATCTCTAAAATTATTTCTCAAGCTATCTCTCAAGGCATCACCTGTAGTATCTCTCGTAGTATTGATATATGACCTGATACGGTCGTTATCTCTTAGCATATTGCGGCGATGATGACGTCTACTGGATATACGGTTAGTGGCGAATGGATTAAAGCCGTCTCGGGTGTTATCACGTGCATAACGATTATTCGTGGGTGTGAATATATTACTATTCGTCTCAGATGCCCCAGATGTTCCAGATGTCCCAGATAACCCAGATGTTCCAGATAACCCAGACGTTCCAGATAACCCATCATTCTCAATATTCTCAGTATTAGCAGTATTGACAGTATTGTTATTAATAATATGCGTAATTATTCTGGTATTGTCATTCATTACCCTATCTACGCGTGGTATAATTTCGGACCTAGAAAGTATATCGTACGTATTATCCATAGATAAACTGTTCATGTGTCGCAATAATATACAGTTTTCTTTGTATATATTGTATAAGCATTCATTAGTGTTCATATAAAGAAATATAATATTATATTATGTCTAAAATATGTTTAAATATAATTCGCTAAATTATATTAAATGAATAATCATTTGATAGTAAAAAAATATGCCGACAAGGGTTTGAGTGGTCTAGCAAATCTAGGAAATACTTGTTTTATCAATTCCTGCTTAGCCATTTTGTCCCATACATACGAAATAAACGATTTTTTGGATTCCGAAAAATATGCTCATCAAATAAAATTAAAACAAAGTAATGACGTTTTATTATTGACAGAGTGGAATAATCTTCGCAAATTATTATGGGATAAAAATGCTATTATATCTCCTAATAAATTTATAGGGACAATACACATCGTAGCAAACGCCAAGAATTTTGCCAATTTCACCGACTATTCGCAGAATGACATCGAGGAGTTTTTACTATTTATTGTGGACAGTTTCCATGACGCACTCTCACGCGAAGTAGACATCAATATCAACGGAAAAGTACTTTGTGAAAAAGATAAGTTGGCGACAAAATGTTACGAAATTATTAAACAGCGTTACGCAAAAGATTATTCCGAAATATGGAATTTGTTTTATGCGATTCAGGTTACCGAGTTATCCGACCTGAATACAAAGAAAGTAGTAAGCGTTATTCCCGAGCCATTTTTCGTTTTGAATCTGCCTATTCCATTCGAGCAAAAGACGATTACGCTGTATGATTGTTTTGATTTATACGTAATGGAAGAAAACATGGTAGGCGATAATGGGTTGTATAATGAAAAGACGAAATCAAAATATGACGCAAATAAGAGAGTATTTTTTTGGTCCTTTCCTACAATACTGGTGATTAATCTAAAAAGATACAATAATATGAACCGTAAGAAACAAAACCGTATTGATTTTCCTTTAGAAGGGTTGAATTTAGCAAAATACGCCGAAGGATACAAAAACAATAGTTATGTTTATGATTTATATGGTGTATGCAATCATTCGGGTGGAGTGCTAGGTGGTCATTACACTAGTTATGTAAAAAATGCGAATGGTAAATGGTATTTATTTAATGACACATCGGTTGCAGAAGTACCAAAAATTTCGTCGATTATATCGCCAAAGGCATATTGTTTATTTTATAGAAAGCGTGATTGTGGGATGGTAGACGGCGAATAGAATGATGATGTTGTAAATTCTGTGAATTATGTGAATTCTGTAAATATTATCATTATAACTTTTTACTGTTGATATTATATAGATGGTAAATTATGTAAATAGTCATGCGATAACTCCTACATTTTTTGTAGTAATTATTCTGATATTGATAGTATATTTTTCTTTAGGAAAAAATGGAGAGGAAGGCGGTAGTAACGCTGCATCTATACTTGTGATAATATTACTAGTCATCGCTATAATTATTGCTGCATTAAAGTATTTCTTTAACATAAACATTACTACATACATGTATGGTTTTTTCGACCCATCACAATTAGAAAAAGAAATAGATATTAATATTGACAAGCAGACAGATGAACCTCCTCCTGTACCAGAGTCATTTATAAAACAGGTCTTCAACATACCTGGTAATACTTACACATACAACGATGCTGCTGCCTTGTGTAAAGCATATGGTGGTGATTTAGCAACTTATAAACAAGTAGAAGAAGCTTACCAAAAAGGTGGTGAGTGGTGTAATTATGGATGGAGTAAGGACCAGTTAGCATTATTCCCAACACAACAAAAAACATATGATACGTTACAAGATGTCGAAGGTCATGAGAACGATTGTGGACGCCCAGGTGTTAATGGTGGATTTATAGCCAACCCTATGGTGAAGTTTGGAGCAAATTGTTATGGTCATAAACCCGATATTACCCCAGAGGAAAGTGATCTTATGGATAATGCATCTCCTTTACCAACTAGTAAAGAAGACATGATGTTTCAACAGAGGGTTGATTACTGGAGAAACAATATTCAGCAAGTTTTGGTATCACCTTTCAACCATAGTTCATGGAACGAATCGTTATTATAAATGACGACATAATGATGACATAATGATGACATATTTGTATTAGGTATAGACTAGGTTAGTAAACATAAAAGGTCATATATATGACTATTTATGTTTTGTCTGATTTTTATTAGTTTTCACTATCACCACCCTTTTTGTTCCGTTTTTTGGTTTTTCTTTTTGGACTTTTATTCGGTGATGCAATTATCTTTTTGGTTTTGTTGCCTTTGTTACCTTTGTTGCCTTTGATGCTTTTATTGCCGTTGTTGTCCTTGTTGTCGTTGTTGTCTTTTTTACTGATATCAGTTTTAACATTAGCTAGGTTGAATAATTTGTCATAGAGTGTGTCTTGTATAGAGTCGTCATCACAGTTATCGTCATCTTCATTTCCGTACACATTCTTATCTTTATCGTTGGTATTTATAATTATTTTTTGTAAATTGTTTGGATTGTATAATGCCCAATTTGGTACAACTAAACTATTAAAAATATCGCTAACCTGGTTAGTATTATTATTATTATTATTATTATTATTATTATTATTATTATTATTACCACCAGAAAAAGGCGAATTATTATTCATGGTGATAAAAGGTGATTGTGCCGATTTCATTAACATAGATTGCACACTAAAACCACCACTGTTTATATTTTTATCATCACCATTAAAAATAAGGTCATTAGCATTCATATAACTCATATATTAAAATCATATAATTAATTATTGTAATATCTCTTTATTTCCTTATTCTCTTTTACTTCTCTATTTTGCTTTAAGTAGCTTATTATATATTTTACCTGGTCTTTATCCTTTATAATTTCAGGAAGCTTTTCTTCTAAATATTTGTAGGTAAGAGGTTGTTGTACCTTAACATTAGCGAATGCTAACTTACCATCACTAATTTCAATCTGGGCGTTATTTAGATTTTGTACTTCTGCAAACCGAATTATATTACTATGTAATCTATTTTTGTCATCTCGCAATATTTTTATACGATTGTTCAAGGTTTTAATATCATTATCAAGAGATACCCATCGTTGTATATTACTTTGAAAATTCTCCATTTATTATAAATTATCAAAATAATTGTATTTAACTAATTTATTTATCTAATTGTATTTATCTAATTGTATTTATCTAATTGTATTTATCTAATTGTATTCAACTAATTTATTTATCTACAGACTTAAGTGATTCTAATTTAGTTTTTACATTTTCTGCGTATTTATCTCTCGGAAAGGTGTTAACAACGTCATTATAAAGTGAGTGTAGTTCACTAGAAGACATTAACGACCTTATAGTATTATCATCATCACGAGGTAACCCTTTGCGTTTTCGGTATGTTTCTTCGGATTGATATACATAATGGGCAACATATGCGGGTGTGTTCGAGTAGTTAGTGTTTATAGGTGTATGCCAAAAATAGGGCAATAATACTCGCTGTCTATTAACGCTATAATATTTACTCTTATCGTTAATTACATAGAAATGAGGGTTATTGCAGTGTTTGACAGCGTTAGGTCTGACAAACGTTTTTACATGCTTATCAAGTGTAGACTGACACCGTGTATATTTTTCTAAGATCAGTTGCTCATCATTATCTTTAAGTAAATGATTAGTCCCAAACATCAACCAATTCAAAGCTACAGAGTCGCAATTATTAAACTCTTGAAGTAATGACTTGATATTATTATGTTTATTCAATATAATAAACTCATCTGCGTCGATATATATCATCCAATCAAACCTCATTTGTTTAGCGAGGATGACAGCATAATTCATCAACGTCATTTTCACATCATTATTAATGTGACACGCATTAAATACCCTCACTTTTCTACTGATGGCCTCTACTTTCGCCTTAATAGGTTGTTTTGATTTATGGTCAAAAATTATAATGCCGTCAAAACCAATCATAAGATGATGACAAACCCATTCACATATGTTGTGTTCATCGCGTACGTTTACAAATAATATAACTTTCATTATACGAGTAAATTATATTACATTATTGGAATATTATTTTACAACTATAAATATAAATATAACTATAAATATAACTATATGTTAATGCACATCTACTTAATGTCTTCTTCTAGTCTTGTTCTTTTGTGTCTTTTTGCCTTTTTTTCTGTATGTTTGTTGCATACTCAATAAAGCAAGAGGAACAACAGCTTGTTTTACCACTTCCCCCCAGTAGCCACCTTTTTTACTCCTAGCGTTCTTCTTACTCGCCTTACTTTTCCTTCTACGTCGGCGACTGTTTTTGGTTTTGTTGTGCTTCTTCTTCATAGCTCTTGTTCTGTTTCTTTTACCCCCAGTCATATTATGCAAAGGCATAAGACGGTTACCCGTGTATTGGTTTTGTTTGTTAGATTTGAATACATTATCAAATTGTTGATCTACCTCACCATATAGAGACATTACATACTTGCTAGCCATTATATATATATATATATCTTTAAAAATAATGGTAATATTTATAATTTATTTGAAAAAAAGGTTGATTTGATTTTTACGAATTATTAATAATAAAATAATTAGAATTGCTAAAATCATAAAAAATATGATAATAAGAAATACAACGGTAATATAAATATAAGGATTTATTTCATATAATATAAATTCCATTATAGGTTGGGATATACCTTTTAAGTGTTGTTTTATATCTTCTCTTTTTAATACGTCCAAACATTGGTCTACTAATTTTAACGTCATTATTATATGACAAACAATAAATAATAACGAATAAAACACATTATTTGATTATTTGATTATTTGATTATTTGATTATTTGGTTAACCCACATCACTAAAAAACGAGTATTCTAATAATTACGTTATATCTCAAATATTATTGCGTGTTGTTGGCATAATTATTTTCTTTGAAATGTTTAACATGGAAAATATCATAAGACCTGGTGTAGATTTTGATTTTAGTAAAATTTCTTTAGCTTATCCATCAGCCATAAATGGTGGCGCATATTTTACTAAATTATTGTGCGATAATAATTCAGTTTATTTAGAAACCCAAAAAAGTAAATCAAAGCAGGGAATAGTAAAGAGCGGTAAAAAAATTTACTCTGACCTAATGTTTGACCGTAGTTCGGAGGAAACTATAGATTGGTTTGAAAGGTTAGAAGAAAGATGTCAAGAATTACTTCTTGCTAAAAACGCAGAATGGTTTGAAGGTACTTTATCACAAGATGACATAGATAATGCTTTTAATTCAGTATTCAAGGTGTACAAATCAGGTAAATTTTATTTATTGAAAACAAATATAAAAAGTGACCAAAGTGGTAACCCTTATATAAAGATATATAACGAAAATGAAGTATTACTGGGTGCGGATTCCATAACTCAAGATACGGAATTTATTTCAATTTTAGAGATAAAAGGCATAAAGTTCACTACTCGAAGTTTCCAGCTGGATATTGATTTGAAACAGATTATGGTTGTAGAAAAGGATCCTTTATTTGATAATTGTTTAATAAAAACCAAGAAAAAGGAGGTTGTTAAGACAGAAAATAAGGAAGCTTCCAGTATTAAGAAAACCGAAGGAGTAGCAGCATCCGCAGCATCCGCAGAATCCGCAGAATCAGCAAGAGATGCAAAACTTAACGATTACGAATTACCTGAATTGGTTGATTTAGAAGTAACTGATGATAAACAATTAAAACCTGAAGGGCTAATTAATAATGAGATTAAGGACGTGAAAACCGAAGATTTTGATATAACTAACAGTAGCAGTAATAATAATGAAATCAGTATGGATGTAAAAGAATTAGATGATAATAAGGTGATATCAACCAATATTGAATTAGTGAACAGTATTAATGATATCAAATCAGATTCAATAGATGACGTAGACGATGTAGATAATGTAGATAGTGTAGATAATATAGACGATGACAATGGTATAAAAGAGTTGTCGTTGGATGATAGTAAGTTGAGGGTTGTTCAGGATGATAAACATGATAATGATAATGATAATGATAATGATAATGATAATGATAATGATAATGATAATGATAATGATAATGATAATGATAATGATAATGATGATGATGAAGATGAAGGAGTTCATCATTCAACTTCATCCAACAACAATAAGGATGGTAAATTTAGTAATAGTAACACCACAAATATTAAAGTGAATACAACTACTCAATACTCGGGTGATAATAATGCATCCAAAGATTTAGAAGACATTACTGATAATATGATAATTACTAGTTATGAAGCTGCCAGTAAAAAGGATGGACCGTTAAAACTGAAAGACCCTAGTAGTATATATTTAGATTTGTATAAGGAGGCAAGAGAAAAAGCAAAAATCGCAAAGAAAAATGCCATCGTTGCTTATTTAGAAGCAAAAAACATCAAGAAAACATTTATGGTAGATATGTCAGAAATGGAAGATACTGATAGTGATATAGACAACGAAATTGATAATGTATCAGATAGTGAAATAGCTGTGCTATAATTATTATAGTTATTAATAGTTGCTATAGTTGCTATATTTGTATAATTTGTTTTGTATATTTCGTTGTGTATATTATTTTTATCCACCCCCTGTATTTTTGTAATAATAATTATCTATCTGATAAATATTATTTTTAAATGAATCAATTGTTTAGGATAGTTGTTTAAAACACATGATTGATTAAAACAATTAATATGTATTACTAAATTTTTTTTATCATTAATTTTATATAATGAGCAAAGTTTCTTTTAAGAAGTTATCGAAAGATTATGGAATTGGTGCTATAATAATTCTCTTACTCATAGCCGCTGGTGTAAGTATGTTTGCTAATTATTTGACTAACAAAGGTTCCGCTGGTAGTGAAAATAACCAAACTATGCCAACTCAATATAAAGGAACACAACAACCAAATACCAACGCAGCTGCTGCTGCATCTGTTAAACCATCCCAACCTTTAGGACAAAATGAGGTATTCGCTGCTGCAAACGGTGCAAAAACTAGTATGCCAGGTATCCCTTCATCATGCAGTCAACCCAATAACCAAAACCCTGCCGATTTGTTGCCAAAAGACAGTAATGACCAATGGGCACAATTGAACCCAAGTGGAAAGGGTGACCTAGCAAACATTAACTTATTAAAGGCAGGATACCATATTGGTATTGATACCATCGGACAAAGTTTAAGAAACGCAAACTTACAAGTACGATCTGAACCACCAAACCCTCAAATGAACGTTGGTCCATGGAACCAAACTACTATGGAACCAGATTTTATGAGACCTCCTCTAGAGATTGGTAGCGGTAACCAATAAGCATTTAATATTTCATTCAACACAAACTATATTGCATAACAAATACATGATAACAAATACATCATGATTTAATTATTATATCAATATACAAACACAAACTGATATAATAATTGATTAAACTAGATGATAAAATGCCTAGTTATATATATAAATGAATATAATCAAAAGTACTGCACAGATATCGTTCTTTTTACAAATTTTAACGTACATCGCGACCATGTATGTGTTTTTCTTCATGTATACACCTGCGTTGTTATACGTTTTCCAGTTATTAAAAATAGAAATTGCCGTTAACACAATTGAAGGTATCTTTTATTATTGGATGATAAATAGTTTTAGTAAAATATCGAACATTACTGCGTATCGTTATTATGATTGGGCAATAAGTACCCCGTTAATGTTGTTTGTATTGATGGCATATATAAGATTAAAAGATGAGAAAAATAAAATCGACAATATGGAAGAATTACTCAAAAAGGATGGGTTTGTCATTCTATCGGTGTTGTTGTTGAATTGGTTTATGTTGTTAACTGGATATCTAAACGAAATCAAGTTGATGAATAAATACATGTCAACCATAATTGGGTTTGTTCCTTTTGCGTTGATGTTCTGGATTATTTATGATTATTTTGATTTGCAGAATTTCGATACTACTGTGTATTATGGTTTTATTTATTTCGTTATTGTTTGGGCTATTTATGGGTTAGCTGCCATCATGGGTTATAACATGAAGAATGTAATGTATAACATTTTAGATTTGTTTGCAAAGAACGTTACCTCTATATTCATTATTTTAGTGATAATAAGCATGTACAAGAAAGAAGAGGAAAAAATTTAATATTGGTAAAATATATGAGTAAGCACAGTACATTTTTTTATATACTCATAGCAGTAGTTTTACTATTATGTTTAAGAATATATTATGAATCAGACGCATATAATTTGAAATGTATAATTGCGTCAAAAGATGGTAACAAATATTGTGTAAGAGATAGACAAAAGCTAGAATTAGCCGCTAATTTATTAGCAACTGTAACAGAAAAGTGTAAGAAGATTGTCAAATATATGAAAGAGAAGCATCCTGACGATGAAAGAACAAAGCGCCTGGTAAAAGGATTTAACCCGAAAAAAATAAACGAAACCTTACCAACCAGTGAGTTAACCGCTTATAGTGAGAATAAGGGTGAAAAGTTGGCGTTTTGTTTGAATACGACAAAAGACGGCGATAAATTGATTGATATCAATACACTAACTTTTGTAGCTCTGCATGAATTATCTCATATAATGACAGTTTCGATAGGTCACAAACAAGAATTCTGGCAAAATTTCAAATTTTTGTTGGAAAATGCAAAAGAGTGTGGTGTATATGAACCAGTAAATTATAAAAAGAATCCTACTCAGTACTGTGGAATGACAATAAATGACAATCCATATTATGATTTAGTTTAATTAATATTAGTTAGTAGTTATTGCAGTCGTGTTGTTTTTAAAACAAATCATAGTGGTATACAATAATAATTAAATATTTATATTTAATATTAAGTAAGTATTAAATTTAAAATAATAGTAGAATTATATATATGTTAGATACGAAAGATAAAAAATCATTAAATATAGATAAAAAAATTTACAAAGCAAACTATCTTTTAGATGATAAAATAAAGGACATATATGTATTTTATGGTAGTTCAGTAGATGATAAAGATAAAGAGGATGTGCAAAGCAAGGTTTTTACAAAGGAGGAATTAGCTTACAATAATGAAAATAATGTAAACGTAGTTTTTATTGAGGATAGTATACGGTTTGACGACACTATAAACACTATAAAACATAAAATAATGAATGCAATTAGCGACGATGTTTACTTAGAAGAGATGTATTTGTTTTGCAGTAAGTTAGAAAGGGTTAGTTCTGTTAATATATACGAGACTTTGACGCAAAATAAGCGAAGAGAAATTACGTATGATATTTTCGCGCAATTTCTTAGTAATATTGTAAAGTGTGAGGATGGCACTAGTGTAAAAATGCCAGAAGCACAAGATAATGACGAAAATGACCAAGATAAGGAAGAGAAAGAAGAGAATGATGATAATGCCAAACATAAAGAAGATAAAATATACACATATGACGACGTTATCAAACTAGATATTAATAACAAAAAGTGTATTATAAATAAACCATTAGGACAAAAATTCATCATAAAAAACAACGTGTATCCTTTTGTTACGAATCCATACAAATTAACAAGCAAAGACGACTATTTTGAGGCGAACATAAGAAGGGCATTATCGACCCTGAACAATAATCTGTTGTTGAACACAGGTGAAATAGTAGACAATAACATTTATATTACGTTAGCGAGCGATGTCTTGAAATATTACGATGCCAAAAGTGATAATGTGATTGGAAGTGACTCAATACTACAAATATATTATCCTTTTTTGTACAATAAGAATATTAATACAGTCGATGATTTGAATGATAACAAGGAAAAACTAACAAAAAACGACAAAGCTAGCTACACAAATTCGCCAGAGCATAAATTAGATGAATCTATAAATATGTTTTATGATGTCTATTATTTGAAGTCAAAAGAGTTGAACTACGCCAAAAATGGTGTTAAATATATAAAATTTGCCCTGAAGCCAGAGTATGATATTAAGATGCCGTTGGACATAATATTCAAGCTAATTCATGCGACAAAGGATAAGCCAATCATAAAGTATAATTCATCGTCTAAACAAGAAAACATTTATCGCGTATATACAGATAATTTGTCTACCGATGGGCGAAAGATACCTGCGCTTAAAAAATCATTAGTATTCAAGTTTGTAAAGCAACCTAGTAAGCAAAAGTCAATAACTATTTACGCAGAACACAACGAGAACAACAAAACTGATGTAGTAATGATAGAACTATTAGCGAATGGAATAATGAAAATTTCTGCAGAATTAGACAATATTATTACGTTATCTAAATTAACCGAAATGTTAGGTACGATTATAAATCCATTTTTGAAGGATTTGAAGATTATATTGGAGCAACATATTTATAATTTTCGCGATTTTACCGACCTTTATGATGAAAACATAGAGATATTGCAATTAACCTATGGTAATAAAATAAAGGTAGTAGATAATATCGACATAGAAAGCATAAAATCGTGTATAACTGGCGTCTTTAATATAGAACAAATAAAATCACTAAAGGACATCCAGTTACGTTTTAAAAGAGTATCTAATTTCAATAAAGTAACTAGTCAAGAGGCGTTTGTTATTGAAAAGAGTGAACAAGGGTTAAGAGGTAATGAAATAGTAGACGCATTACTTGAAAATTTCAAGGACCAAATTACGCGAACGGAAGCAGAAGAGCTGATTATTAGAATGGCAAATGAGTACGAAGTTGAACGAACTGCACACAAATCCGAAACCAAAATCCGAGATAGTCCAGGATTCAAAACATTATTGACTGTAGACACCCAAGATAGTTTATTAACTATACACGTAGAAGGTATTAATAATATTAATTACATGGAAACAATACCAATATATTTGGATACGTTGGTTCGTTTAACACAGAAAAAGAAAAATACTGAATTTCCAGAAGACAAGATAAAAAAAATATGTGATATGGAGAGCGATGTTGCGGATGTTGTAGTTGCACACGATGACATAGTATCAGTTTCTGAGAAGTCGCATAAAGAAATCAAGGAGGACGAAGAGGATGATGATGATGATTTAAGCGATGAAAGTGAATATTTGTCTGATGTGGGTAGTGTAGATGAGAAAGATAAAGGGTTAGATAATGTTGTGGCTGACAAACCAGCAGGTGCATTAGACCTCTTTTTTGACGACGAAGATGACGAGGAAGAAGAAGATGAAGATGAAGATGAAGAAGAAGATGAAGATAAAAGTAGTAGTCAAAAACAAGATAGTGAACAAACAGGTGGTGATGTAGAAGAAGCTGAAAAGGAAACTGAAAAGGAAACTGAAAAGGAAACTGAAAAGGAAACTGAAAAGGAAACTGAAAAGGAAACTGAAAAGGAAACTGAAAAGGAAACTGAAAAGGAAACTGAAAAGGAAACTGAAAAGGAAACTGAAGAAGCTGAGGACAAAGTAGAACCTGATAATAACGAACCTGCTGAGGAGAG
>Ga0209137_1003822_pt1 | contig 12336 bp, 9 predicted proteins | sample SaaInl5LU_22_DNA_FD_184642 | JGI IMG/M metagenome (GOLD analysis project Ga0209137, IMG submission 184642) | Marine microbial communities from expanding oxygen minimum zones in the Saanich Inlet - ESP_105LU_22_DNA (SPAdes) (version 2) | ecosystem: Environmental > Aquatic > Marine > Intertidal... | reverse complement strand
GGAGTTCTCGCTGCTCGGCAAAGACACACTGATAATGCTACCCGGACGCAAAGAGACCCAGGGGGGTCTGCCCCCCTTAACTGGCGAGTCCTCCCGCGACCTGACACTAGAAGACGCTGCCGCGCTCAATCGAATGGCAGAGGTCGAATACACCGTACCGTTGATCGCAGGTCTGAGTGAGGCTTATGTCGGCGGTTTCAATCGCGAGCTTATCGTGCTCGGCAGTAATGAGCGGCTTCTAGAACTGCGCGGAATCCGTCTGCAGCTGGGGCGTAATCTACCGGCCAATTCGGAGCAAACCAACACACCGGTAGCGATTATCGGAGCGGAGGTCGCACAGGCGCTCTTTCCGACATCAAGCCCGCTTGGAGAGTGGATCCGCTTGGGTGATCGCCGTTTTCGTATCACAGGCGTGCTAGAGCCCTCCGGCGTCTCGCTCGGCACCGATATGAGTAACGCGGTGATCATTCCAATTCAGGCATCGCAACAGCTGTTTAACTCACCGGGGCTGTTTCGACTACTGATCAAACTCTACTCGGAGGATAAGCTGAAAACAGTGCAACCAGCCATGCTGAAACTTATTGCCAGTCGTCATGCGGGTGAGCCCGACGTAACACTCATCACCCAGGACGCCCTGCTCGCCACCTTCGACCAGATACTGGGCGTACTAACAGCGGCCGTTGTCGGCATCGCATCAATTAGCCTGCTAGTTGCCGGGGTACTGATTATGAACATCACGCTGATTAGCGTGACCCAGCGCACGGCAGAGATTGGACTGCTAAAGGCTCTGGGTGCGCCCCAGCGCACGGTCTTAGGGCTGTTTTTGCTCGAAGCCGCGATTTTGGCACTCATGGGCGCACTACTGGGAGTGATTCTAGCAGTCTTCCTTCTCACACTAGCCCATCTTAACTGGCCATCTATGCCACTAGAGATGCCGCTCTGGGCACTGATCAGTGCAGTCAGTGTGGCTGTCAGCGTTGCGCTATTGTTTGCCTGGCTGCCGGCGCGTAAAGCATCGCGCATGGACCCGGTGGACGCGTTACGAGGGGTAGCCAATGCGCACTAGCGATCTGATTCAGTTCACCCTGCGAAGCATCCGCGCCAACCCCATGCGCTCCGCACTAACGATGCTCGGTATCTCAATCGGCATTCTCTCGGTTGTTTTGCTCACCAGCCTGGGTCAGGGGGTGCAGCAGTATGTTGTGCAGACCTTCTCACAGTTCGGCACACGCATCATCGCCATCAATCCTGGACGCACACAGACTGGCGGCGCTGGCGCGCTCTTAGCCAGTACGCGTCCACTGACCCTAGACGATGCCGATTCACTCCAGCGCCTGCCGGGTGTAGAGACTGTGATTCCTGTGGTACAGGGCACCGGAGCCGTGGAGTACAACAATCGCGTGCGCTACACCGACATCCTCGGCGTTAACCACCAGATGCCAGAGGCCTGGCAATTCGAACTGGCTCAGGGTCAATTCCTACCCGATAGCAGCGGCAGCTATCCTCAGCCCTTTGCCGTGATCGGCGCCAAGGTCTGGCGTGAGCTCTTTCGGGGTCAGGAAGCCTTGGGGCAGTTTCTTCGCGTCGGTGGCGAGCGCTACCGGGTTATCGGCGTGCTCGCTGAAAAAGGGCAGATGCTCGGCTATGACCTAGACGACATCGTCTATATAGATACCGAGCGTGCACTATCACTATTTAACCGACCCGGACTCATGGAGATCGATGTCACCTACAGCGCTGCTTACACGGCTGATGCCATTGCAGTACAACTGACTGAGCGTCTCATTCGCCGACACGGCAACGAGGACTTTTCGCTCATGACTCAAGATCAGATGATGAGCACGCTTGGGCGTATCCTAGACATTCTGAAACTGAGCGTCGCCGGTCTTGGAGCTATTTCACTGTTGGTGGGTAGTATCGGTATTTTGACGATCATGGTGACGGCCGTGCATGAGCGCCGCTCAGAAATTGGACTGATTCGTGCACTCGGGGCCTCCCGCAGAACCCTAAGCCTGATCTTTCTGGCCGAATCGACACTGCTGTCGCTGATCGGTGGTTTCATTGGACTGGTTCTGGCGTTGGCACTGCTCGCAATTACCCAACTGCTAGCCCCCTCTCTACCCGTCGAACTTGTCCCGGGTTACCTCCTTCTTGCGCTTGGCATAGCTTTTGTTACCGGGCTTCTCAGCGGCATCATTCCCGCCCGCCAGGCGGGCGCACTCGATCCGATTACTGCGCTGCAATCTGAATAGCGCCCTCTGTCAAAACGATTGAACTGAACCCTCCCCGCGGCTGTATAACCGACGCCAGTACAGGTATAATCTGGCCCCTTTAGAAATCAGTGTTTGCAACGAAGAGACAACGCGACCTCATGGATAAGACCTACCAGCCGCAGGCGATAGAACAGAAGTGGTACCAAGACTGGGAAGATAAGGGCTACTTCGCCCCATCTGGCGAGGGCGAAGGCTACTCGATCATGATCCCACCACCGAACGTCACCGGTAGCCTGCACATGGGCCACGCCTTCCAGCACACCTTGATGGATACGCTGATTCGCTACCGTCGTATGCAGGGTCGCAACACCCTCTGGCAGGTCGGCACTGACCACGCCGGTATCGCCACTCAGATGGTGGTTGAGCGCAAACTGGCCGCTGAAACTGGCGAGAGCCGCTACGACCTTGGCCGTGACGCGTTTATTGAGAAGGTGTGGGAGTGGAAAGCGGAATCAGGCGGTACCATTACCCGTCAGATGCGTCGCCTGGGTAACTCTGTTGACTGGCCGACTGAACGCTTCACCATGGACTCAGGTTTCTACCACGCGGTACAGGAAGTGTTTGTACGTCTCTACGATGACGGCCTGATCTACCGCGGTAAGCGTCTGGTTAACTGGGACCCTAAACTGCACACTGCGATCTCTGACCTTGAGGTTGAGAACCGCGAGGTTAACGGCAAGATGTGGTACATCCGCTACCCACTGGCTGACGGCGTCACCACCAAAGATGGCAAAGATCATATCGTTGTCGGTACTACGCGCCCTGAAACCCTGCTGGGCGATACCGGTGTTGCGGTAAACCCAGAGGATGAGCGTTTTGACAGCATCGTCGGTAAAGAGATTGTTCTGCCGCTCGTTGGCCGACGCATCCCGATCGTTGCCGATGAGCACGCCAATATGGAGAAGGGTACCGGCTGTGTGAAGATCACCCCGGCACACGACTTCAACGACTACCAGGTGGGTCAGCGTCAGAAGCTTCCAATGGTCAACGTGTTGACCCTCAACGCTGATATCCGCGATGAGGCACAGACCTTCAACTTCGACGGTAGCGTGAATAACGACCTCGACCCCACCCTGCCCGAGAAGTACCGCGGGATGGAGCGCTTCGCCGCGCGTCGTGCCATCGTTGCAGAGCTTGAAGAGCTCGGCCTGCTGGTGAAGATTGAAGAGAACGCGATGACCGTGCCCTACGGCGACCGTGGCGGTGTAGTTATCGAGCCTATGCTTACAGACCAGTGGTTCTGTGATGCTAAGACTCTGGCCAAGCCGGCTATCAAAGCGGTTGAAGATGGCGATATCAAATTTGTACCTAAGCAGTACGAGAACATGTACTTCGCTTGGATGCGCGATATCCAAGATTGGTGTATTTCCCGTCAGCTCTGGTGGGGCCATCGTATCCCTGCCTTCTACGACGATGCAGGCAATGTCTATGTCGCCAACTCGGCTGAAGCCGCACGCGAAAAGTACAACCTGGATCCAGAGCTGGTACTGCGTCAGGACGACGACGTCCTCGATACCTGGTTCAGCTCGGCACTCTGGACCTTCGGCACACTCGGCTGGCCTGAGAACACAGATCGCCTCAAAGCCTTCCACCCCAGCGACACGCTGGTAACTGGCTTCGACATTATCTTCTTCTGGGTAGCGCGCATGATCATGATGACCATGCACTTCATGAAAGATGAAGATGGCAAACCACAGGTGCCGTTCAAGAATGTTTACGTTACCGGTCTGATCCGCGACGAAAGCGGCGACAAGATGTCCAAGTCTAAGGGTAACGTCCTTGACCCACTGGATATGATCGACGGTATCCCTCTGGCAGATCTGCTGGAGAAGCGTACCGGCAACATGATGCAGCCACAGCTGGCTGAGAAGATCGCCAAGCGCACCGAAGCTCAGTTCCCAGACGGTATCAGCGCACACGGTACCGATGCCCTGCGCTTTACGCTGGCAGCTCTGGCGACCACCGGCCGCGATATCAACTGGGATATGAAGCGTCTGGAAGGCTACCGCAACTTCTGTAACAAACTCTGGAACGCTGCACGCTACGTGTTGATGAACACCGAGGGCGAGGATTGCGGCCAGACTGGCAACGACGTTGAGCTGTCATTGGCGGATCGCTGGATCATCAGCGAGCTGCAGCGCACTGAAGAGGTGTTCACCAAGCACCTGGATGAGTACCGCTTCGACCTCGCGGCACAGACACTCTACGATTTCGTCTGGAACCAGTACTGTGACTGGTACCTCGAGCTCTCTAAACCGGTTCTCTGGGACGAGGCAGCCTCTGCTGAAGCCAAGCGCGGTACTCGCCGCACGCTGGTCCGTGTACTGGAGACCATTCTGCGCCTGAGCCACCCAATCATGCCGTTTATCTCCGAAGAGATCTGGCACCAGATTAAAGGTCTGGCGGGCGTTGAGGGTGACACCCTAATGCTGCAGGCTTTCCCAGTGCCAAATGCTGAGCGCATCGATACTCAGGCTGAAGCCGATATCGAGTGGCTCAAAGGTGTAATCACCGCTGTGCGTAACATCCGCGGTGAAATGAAGATCTCTCCCTCAACGGATCTCGACCTGCTGTTTGCTAACGGCAGCGAGGAAGACCAGCGCCGTCTGAACGCCAACGCCACCTTCCTGAAGAAACTGGCCAAGCTACAGTCGATCACCTGGCTCAATGCCGGTGACGACAAGCCGATGTCAGCCACTCAGCTAGTAGGCAACATGGAAGTGCTGGTACCCATGGCCGGACTGATCAACAAGGATGCCGAACTTGCGCGTCTGCAGAAAGAGATCGACCGCCTGCAGGGCGAAGTGGATCGTGTTGAGAAGAAGCTGAGCAACGAGAAGTTCGTTGCTAACGCGCCGGAGGCGGTTGTCGCCAAAGAGCGCGCCAAAGCGGACGATGCGCTGAAGGCGAAATCGCAGCTCGAAGATCAGTACCGCAACATAGAAGCACTCTAAGTCACAACTGCTAAGTGATTGATTAGATGGGGGAGATCGAATTGCTCGATCTCTCCCTTTTTTATTTGGCAGCCACTCATTTTACCTCCTAAACTTTAACTGTACTGGTTATTCGGTGATCAGTTCGGCCTTAGGAGCAGTTGCATGACACTCAAAACCCGAATTCTTAGCGCGATCATCGCGGTCGGCGTTCTCCCCCTAATCGTCGCCTCCGGCATCAACTATTTCCTGACCAGCTCAGAGGTCTCCACGGCACTGAAAGAGGAGACCAGCGCACGCTTAGTGGCGATGCGTGAAGAGAAGGCTGAAGCGATTCAAATCTACATTGATAGTCTCGACAAGCTGATGCACACATTGGCGCGCAGTCAATCGATAACGGGGGCAACACGCCTGATGGCTCGTGAATTCGAGACCTCCTTTACCCGAGCTCAAACCTTTGAGACCCCTTACAACCAAGCGGGACTCGCCGACTATTTTAGTGCCGAATTTGGTCGAGTTTACCGCGAGAAAAATGGCGCGAAATCGAGCAGTTTCGGCGAGGACCTTTACCAGCAGCTAGATGACACCGCACGCTTCTATCAATCACGTTACATTGCTGACAATACTTATCCGCTGGGTGAAAAAGATAAACTTGAGAACGTCGAAGAGATGTCTCTGGTTCCCAATGGATATGACAGTCTTCACACGCTCTATCACCGGGAACTGCGCTACATTCAACAAGAGTACGGTTTCTACGATCTGTTCTTAATTGACAACGACGGTCGCGTTATCTACTCGGTCTACAAGGAGACCGACTACGCCACGTCTCTGGCGACTGGGCCATTTTCAGATTCTGGACTGGCGACGGCCTGGCGCCGCTCGCAAGGCGCTGAAGCGGGCGCAATAACAATGACGGATTTCGAACCCTATACCCCCTCCTACGAAGCCCCCGCCTCTTTCCTCTCGACTCCGGTATTTGATGACGCTACCCAAATCGGCACGCTGGTCGTACAACTCCCAGTCGCTTTATTTACCGAAATTCTGACATCTAACCAGAGCTGGCAAGAGGTAGGGATGGGCGATACCGGTCAGGTCTATCTGGTTGGCCCGGACAAAACCGTGCGTACAGAGACTCGTCTTTTCCTGCAGGATACCGATCAGTTTGAACAGGAGATCCGAGCCTACGGGAAGAACTCTGACGATCAAATCACCCAAATCTTAAATCGAGGCAGTACGGTCGGTCTTCTTCGCTTGCATGAATCAAGCGTTGATTTGGCGCTGGCCGGAGAGTCTGGCGTAGAGGAGGCCAATAACTATATCGGCCGCCCATCGCTAATGGCGTTCGCGCCGTTTGAAATTGAAGGTATGCGTTGGGCGATCATCGCTGAGATAACAACTGAAGAGGCTTACCTCGCGCTAGCCGACGTCCAGCGATCGATGTTGATCGTCGCTGTTTCAGTCCTGTTGATCATGATTTTCGTGTGCATCCTGTTTGGACTCTACATGTCGTCTAAACTAATCAACCCAATCAAAGGTCTGGTTGTTGCCTTGAACGACATTGCTCAAGGCGAAGGCGACCTGACAGTGCAGCTTGACTCAGCTAAGCGCAACGACGAGATTGGCGAGCTATCCACGGCGTTCAACACCTTCGTCAGCAAGATACGTGCGGTAGTTTCAGACGTTGCGGTATCGGCCACTCAGCTAGCCGGTGTCTCAAACGAGTTTGCCCGTGCGACTGAAGAGGGCCGCGCTCACATCTCGCGCCAGCGTGAAATGGCGCAAAGTATTGCCAGTGCGGTGACAGAATTTGCAGCCTCGATCGATGAGGTGGCACGCACCAGTAACGAGACACTGGTGACCATGAATCAGGCCAATGATGTGAGCCAGACCGGCAGTGGTTTGGCCCTCAAGTCGCGCAATGAGATTGAGCGTCTATCAGAGGGTACCCGTCAGTCATCAGAAGCGATCTCACAGCTGAGCAATGAGATCGACCAGATTAAAGAGGTGCTCAACGTGATCAATGGTATAGCTGAACAGACCAGTCTGCTGGCGCTGAATGCCGCAATTGAGGCTGCTCGAGCAGGTGAGCAGGGTCGTGGCTTTGCGGTCGTTGCTGACGAGGTGCGCCAGCTCTCCTCACGTACTCAAGAGGCAACCGTCAATATTGCTAACAAGATCGAAACGCTTCGCAGTGCTGCCGATGAGACCGTTGCTCGCGTCCAGCGCTCACTCGAGGCTGCTGAGAGCGGAATTGAGCTGAGCAATCAGACCAACAATGGCCTGCAAGAGATCAGCGATCTAGTTGGCGAGGTCAACGGCATGCAGAGCCAGGTAGCCTCGGCTGTCACCGAGCAGCAGGCAGTGGTTAAGGATATCGAAACCAGTATCCTCGATATAGACAACCTCTCTGAGGTGACGTTTAACGAATCGAACAAAACCCAAGCCCGGGCAGCAGAGTTGCTGCAGATGGCCGAGAGCCTGCAAGGGTTGGTGGGTCGCTTTAAAGTGTGAGATCTTTTAGGCCTGTGACTGAACAACCACTCCAAGATGAGCCAGCCCCTCAAGGCTGGCTTTAAGTGTGTCGAAATCAGACTCTACAACGCTGAGCGTTTTACTAATCGACTCGCCAAAACGCTCGTCCAGTAGTTCAACCTGCAACGGGTTCAATACGCGCTGGATCTGCGGCTCAAGGTTATAGGGGTAATTGATGGCGAGCTCCCGGCGGCTCTCTACCTGCTCAAGCGGCAAAATTTTTACCAGCTCAGCAACGGCTTGAGCATAAGCCCGAATCAGCCCACCTGCACCCAGCTTCGTACCGCCAAAATAGCGCGTCACCACCACACCCACATCGCCAATCTGCTGCTGCAGCAGCACATTAAGCATCGGCTTGCCGGCGGTGCCAGTCGGCTCGCCATCATCCGAGCTGCCAGCGGCACGCGGCTGCTGTGGGCCGCCCAATACATAGGCAAGGCAGTGATGGCTCGCTTTATTGTGCTCAACTTGAAGCTGAGCCTGTAAGCGTTGCAGTTCAGCGGTATCCGTTAACGGAATCGCATGCGCGATAAAACGGCTGCGTTTTATCTCGATCTCGTTGATGGTGGAAGTGGTGGGGCGCAAGTATTGAGACACGGCTATTGAGAAACGGCACCTGCGGTCAGTGCCGCTGAAGAGTTTGAATGGCGCCTAGACTAACGAACTCTGGCACCGGGTACCAGTACCAGAGTCCTTCGGCATTGGGTTACGAACGGCTTATTTGTGCGGTTCGTGCTCCATCAGATCCTTAGCTTTGAGGAATGCCCAAGTCATAACACCCGCCATTGCCAGAACGCCAAGAACGCTAGGAATAAGAGTTTCTAATACGTAGATGTCGATACCAAACATGATGCTCACCTGCTATGTCAGTTATTTCGTTGAATTAACGATAACGCATATTAGGAGTTGCTTAATTGACCTATCTCAATAGAGGTATCGATAGTCCTTTCCAACCTGTAGGAGGCATCTCGGCACAGCCGAGGTGGCGACTAAAAAATCACCCTAACTCAGCTACCTCAGCTTCGGTAGGCTTTCGCACGTTCAGCACTTCCACATCAAACATCAGCGTCTGACCGGCAAAGGGGTGGTTCAAATCGATCTTCACTTCACGATTATCCAGCTCAACAACGCGACCCAACTGCGGCTCACCCTCGCCATCTTCCAGATTCACCAACATCCCCTTCTTCAGACCCGGCAGGTCAGCAAAGGCCTCACGCTCGATAACCTCGAACAGCTCTTCATCACGCTCGCCATAACCCAGCTCAGGCGGAACCTCTACCTGAAAGTGGTCACCCTCAACACGTCCTTCAAGAGCCTGCTCTAAGCCGGGAACCAGCATGTTGTGGCCGTGGATATAGGAGAGCGGCTCATCCGATGAGCGCGAACCGTCACGCACCTCTGCGCCTTCAACGAGGGCGTAGTGAAACTCGACATAGATATCTTTTTCGATCTTCATTAACTCAAATCTCTTACTTTCTGCTTTCTAAACGCAACCAAGCATCACGGCTGTAGGCGTTCAATATGCCAACCTGTATCAGTCGCAGTGAAACGGAAACGGTCGTGCAGGCGGCTTGCGCGTCCCTGCCAGAACTCAAAACGCTCAGGCACCAAGCGGAATCCGCCCCAGTGTTCGGGACAGTCGACAGAACCCTGCTCGCTTAACTGCTCAACTCGCTGCTCAAGCAACTCACGCCCCGCAATCGGATGGCTCTGTTCCGAGGCGACCGCGCCAATCTGCGAGCCCAGAGGACGCGATTTGAAGTACTCAACGCTCTCCTCACGCGAAACGCGCGCAACCTTACCACGAATACGTACCTGCCGCTCGAGCGCTTTCCAGTAAAACAGCAACTCCGCCTGCGGGTTGTCATCCAGCTGACGGCCCTTTTCACTCTGGTAGTTGGTAAACCAGGTGAAACCACGAGCATCAAACCCTTTCAACAGCACGATGCGGGCACTTGGATAACCTGAGAGGTCTGCGGTTGCTAAAGTCATCGACGTGGCGTCGTTAGGATCTGCCGCCAACGCCTCATTCATCCAGTGACTAAATTGGATAACCGGATCAGACGCCAACGCGGAGCGCTCCAGCCCAGCGAGTTCATATTCACGGCGTACCGCGCTTACATCTTGGGTGTTACTCATATTTGGTACAACCTCGTGTCGGTTTCTATCTTTTGCTGCGACTCACTATATACTAGCGGTAATAGGATTCGCACAATATTGAGATATTAGATGAAGTTTCGCTCTGCCCTATTGGTGCTGCTCAGCGTTTTACTTTTTACCGGCTGTGCACCCATCGCAAATAAAGAGCTGCGCCTGCAGAATTTAGCCAAGTCCGAGGTCGATATGATTATCGACCAACACATCAATGCGGGGCGTAAACTGGCGCGTGAACTTACCATCAAACTTTACAAACGCAACCCTGCTGAGCTGCGCAAAGCTGCCCCCGGTACGACGATTAACACCCGTTTAGAGCAGCTACTTGGAACTCCGCGCCCGATTCGCCACCCTGAACTGAATAATCTCTATGGCCTCGATGCCCTACCTTTGGCATTCGATGAAAGCTTTCAAGGGGATCGCGTGTTCGCGTTGATGATTGCGATAACGGGTATGCTTCACGCCAGTTATAACTACCGCGATGAGTTTTTTATGCTCGATGAGATTGATCAGCAGAAGCTCTACAACTCAGCGAGAAACCTCGAGAAGATCGCCTGGTATATGCACAACGTTAAACGCTCGAATGGTGAGCTTTTGATTCTGAGCGATAGTATCAGTCCCGAACTGACCAATCTCAGCTACGAGCGTATCTTCGGTAAGCTAATTGCCACCCAGGATATGATGGCGGAGATTGTTGCCACGTCGACCGACCGATCGATCAACCGCATTGTTCAGGGTGTCGCGACTGCACCTTTCCTGCCCATCTAACCGCGGATATTAATCGCAGCGATCTTGTGGTTATCGTTGAGCTCTAGTGTCAGGTCAGCACGCCGAGGAATGTCTTCAATCATCCAGCGTGTTAGGCGTTCGTAGTGGGCGATAAAGCGTCGGATCTCCTCTGACCCCATAATCCTTAGCGGGTCGCTCGGAGTACGGTCCTCATATAGCAGCGCGGCACGCTCACTAAGTTTCACCTCTTGCGCCGCACGCCAGTTGTACACCGCTTGCATGTTCGGTACTTGCAGACAGATCAGAAGATCAACCTCGTCAAACAGTGTTTGATAGGAGCCCGCCAGTTGTTCGTTAACATAGCGGCGCCAGCTCCCGTCGCTATCTTCCTCGATCTCTAGATCGTTAATGGGCTGGCTCAGGCGCGCCTCGGGCTCGGGAGCGGCACCGATACACCAGCCGTCGAACACAATTACATCGACCGGACCGACAAACTCCTGCCAGCTCTCCTCGGGCATACGCTCATCGGTAGATTTATCGAACATCGGAATGCGCACCACATCGCCGGGTTGCGCCTGCTTCAGCTGCTGCAACAAGCGCAAACCGAGCTCTACGTCGTGGGTACCAGGAACGCCGCGCGTTGCCAGCATCGGATGAACTGTGTCGGCTAATTTCTCCCGCTCCGCACGCGTCAGGTAAATATCGTCGATCGAGAGATTAGCGACTCGCAGTCCAAAGGCCTCAGACAAGACCACTTCGAGCAGATTGAACAGGCGCGCTTTACCGGCACCCTGAGCACCGTTTATCCCGACGACTAGGGGTGTGCCCGGTTGATGCTGCTCATAGACCCAACAGGCGATGGGGACATAGATCTTCTCGAACAGCTCTTCCAGACCCAGATCAACCTGCAAATTGGCAATTGCGCTCGCAAAGGCCTCGTTTACAGCCTTGAGAGCATGTTCACGCTTTGCTCTATCCAGCGGAAGCCGATTGCTCGGCCATTGAGTTAAAAGTGCCATATCTCTCTGTCGAAATATTTAAAGCAGCCTAAGGCTGTAGAAAGTTCACTATAGCGTCTACCTCAAGCTCGGTCATCAACGGTGGCGCGTGACCGAGCCCTGGCAACTCGAGACAGACCAGATCTGGCCGCGAATCGTGCATACGCTGGCGGATATCGTGAGTTAGTAGGTCGGACTCTAGCCCATGCACCAGCAAGCAAGGTTGCTCGATCGCGTGCCATAGATCCCAAAGCGCTATCGCCTCGGGCGCTTGAGCTGCCGCTTTGGTGTTATTGGAGATTTTCGGATCGTAATGCAGATGATATCCACCCTCAGGTTTCGCGCGGCTACCGTAGCTCGCCAAACGCGCCCACTGCGAATCACTGAGCCCTTGGAAACTCTGATAATGGGTTCTCAGATACTCTTCAACCTCTGAGAGCGTCTCAAACTCAGGCGCATCAACGTAATTAGCGATACGCTGGAGCGCCTCAATCGGCAACTCAGGACCTATGTCATTGATCACCAGTCGCGAAATCATAGTTTTTGGCTGTGACGCCAAGGCCATGCCCAGCAGCCCGCCTAAGGAGGTTCCCACCCAGTCCACCTGTTTGCCGTGCAAACGCTGTAGTAACGGCATTAGCACTTCGATATAGCGCTGCGGGTCATAGTCAGCAGGGTCATCAAACCAGTCACTCAGGCCTCGGCCCGGCAGATCAG
>Ga0209137_1003820_pt1 | contig 12342 bp, 9 predicted proteins | sample SaaInl5LU_22_DNA_FD_184642 | JGI IMG/M metagenome (GOLD analysis project Ga0209137, IMG submission 184642) | Marine microbial communities from expanding oxygen minimum zones in the Saanich Inlet - ESP_105LU_22_DNA (SPAdes) (version 2) | ecosystem: Environmental > Aquatic > Marine > Intertidal... | reverse complement strand
TGCCAGTACTACCTGGCAATAAACCAAGTTGTACTTCCGGCAAACCTAACACCGTACTCGCATCATCCGAACATACGCGGGCATGACATGCTAAAGCAAGTTCTAAACCACCGCCTAAAGCGGGTCCGTGGATCGCGGCAATAACGGGTTTTGCTAGGTCAGTAATACGACAAAACATGTGTTGACCTGAAGCTGCAATTGCCGTGGCACTCGCGGCTGAATCACAGGCTTCAAGCATGCTCACATCGGCTCCCGCCATAAAAGAATTATCTTTTGCAGACGTTAATATGATGCCTTTAATATCATTATCTTGTTCGATTTGCGTTAGCAAAGCATCGATCTCAGCCGAAAATTCTGCTTTTAAGATATTCATGGTTTCATTGGGCACGTCCATCGTTAAAATGGCAATACCTGAATCTTGTTTGGTTAATGTGAATGCTGGGTTATTCATTATTCTGTCTCCACTATCATCGCTGCACCAAGACCACCGGCAGCACAAGCAGTCAACAAACCAGTCCCTCCGCCACGACGATTGAGTTCATTCAACATTTGCGTAATCATTCTGGTACCTGTCGCAGCAAATGGATGCCCATAAGCAATTGAAGAGCCTTGTACATTAAATTTATCCATATCAATCTCTCCGGTAGCTTTACTGCGACCTAGTTTTTCTTGAGCAAATTTATCACTGCCAAACATTTTCACATTTGATAAGGTTTGTGCGGCAAACGCTTCGTGCATTTCAATTAGGGTCAGATCCGATAAACTCATACCCGCTCGCTCTAACGCTAAAGGCGTTGCATAACTAGGTCCCATTAACATATCTTCCCACACGTCGATGGCAGCAAACGCATACGATTTAATATAGCCAAGGGGGGTATAACCTAAAGCTTTGGCTTTCGCTTCATTCATTAATATTACTGCCGACGCACCATCTGTTAGCGGTGTGGCATTAGCAGCCGTGACGGTGCCAAATTTGCGATCAAATGCAGGACGCAAACGGGCATATCCATCTAACGTAGAGTCAAACCGAATGTTATTGTCTCTTTCTACTGCTTTTCTGTAAGGTTCTGGGTAAGCCGTCATAACTTCATGAGCCATGTGCCCGTCATTCCAATTTTGTGCCGCTAAGGTATGTGAACGATGCGCCAACGCATCTTGTTCTGCACGGGTAATCCCATGCGTCTTAGCCATTTGTTCAGCAGTATTACCCATTGATAAACCAGTTGAATATTCAGCAACGGCTGGCGGAACAGGAACTAAGTCCTTCAATCCCAAGTGTTTCAATACTTGCCATTTTTGCCCGAAAGTTTTAGTTTTCTGCAAGTCAACTAATGCTCGGGCAAGGTTTCTAGACACTTGAATCGGTGACACGGACGTTGAATCTGCTCCACCGGCAATCCCCACATCCGCATTTCCTAATAAAATCGACTCCATAACATTTACCGTCGATTGAAAGCTCGTTGCACACGCTCGCGACACACTGTAAGCGTCGGTATGCACGTTCATGCCTGTACCTAATACTATCTCACGGGCGATATTTGGCGCCGCCGGCATTTGCACAACTTGACCATAGACTAACTGATCAATTTCTAATGGTGATAAGTCATGACGCGCTAATAGTTCATTGACTACCATTTTACCTAAGTCAACAGCGGGAACACCATGAAAATCCGTCGCCATTTTAGTAAATGGAGTACGTAATCCAGCAACGATAGCGACGCGTTCGCCATTTGCTGTTTTTACTGTTTGTAATTTAGCCATCAGTCGTCATAATCCTATTAATAATAAACACTCCAGTGGTCAGACCTCTGAATCTTAAAATGCATTGTGACAAAACTTTTACGCATTATCTAGTTAAATTCGGAAAAAACACAAAATTTGTTGCACAAACCTTGTAATATAAAATCTGAACCTTACTTCCTAAGTACTGTCTTTTTAGCAAGTTCGTTTTAACGTAGCTTGTAATGTTTAATAATAAACTCTAACAAAATCATTAAGGAAGCATGAACTTATGGCATCGACAGATTTTGCCCCTATCCGTGACTATCTCAATGCACAAGTCATCGGGCAACACGCATTAACCGAAAATATGCTCATCGCTTTACTCGCCGATGGACATTTGCTTGTAGAAGGGCCTCCTGGATTAGCTAAAACTAGAGCGATTAATGCCTTAGCTGATGGAGTTGAAGGCGACTTTCATCGCGTCCAATTTACCCCAGATTTACTCCCAGCCGATTTAACTGGCACGGATATCTATCGCCCTGAAACTGGCGAGTTTGTATTTCAATCAGGTCCGTTGTTTCATAATCTTGTGTTAGCAGATGAAATTAACCGTGCCCCTGCGAAGGTCCAATCTGCCCTGCTTGAAGCGATGGCTGAACGCCAAATTACAGTAGGTAACAAAACCTACACGCTTCCTGAGTTATTTTTGGTCATGGCGACTCAAAACCCGCTGGAGCAAGAAGGGACTTATCCCCTGCCCGAAGCACAACTTGACCGTTTTTTAATGCATGTAGAAATTGATTATCCCGATGCGAAAACAGAGCTGTCTATTTTACAATTAACCCGTAATGAAGGTTTATCGCAAACAATTGTACCGCCGACTCCACTTAAACAAGCTGCTATTTTTGCAGCACGCAAAGATATTTTATCTATGCACATGAGTGATGCACTGCAAGAATATATTGTGCAACTCGTCATGGCGACTCGTCAGCCGCAACAATACGATGAAAAATTAGCCCAGTATATTGCGCTAGGTGTTTCACCGCGTGCCACGATTGCTCTAGATAAATGTGCTCGAGCACATGCTTGGTTAATGGGACGAGACTTTGTTGGACCTGATAATATCCATGCTGTTTTTCACAATGTGCTACGTCATCGCTTACCACTCACTTATGAAGCCGAAGCTGACGGTGTGACGGTGAATGCCGTACTCGATAATATCCTAGCCATTGTCCCGGTGCCTTAGCGTTGACTCACGCTGAACTTGTTATATTGAGCGACTAGATGTCTATATTACAATCACTTAGTCAACTTACCGCCGAAAATGCTGTCGCATTAACGATCAAAAAGTTAATGCAATATAAGCTCGCCCACAAATTAATAACCTTACATCCTAAACGTACACCACAAGCGCGGCTTGCTGGAACGTATATCAGTAAAATGAAAGGTCGCGGGATGGAATTTGACGAAGCACGGCACTATCAAGCGGGGGACGACATTCGTGCTATAGACTGGCGCGTGACGGCTCGTACCGGTAAAACCCATACTAAGATCTTTAGAGAAGAACGCGAACGCCCTGTATTTATTGCCACTGATGTCAGTGCTACCATGCAATTTGGCACACAATTGCAACTAAAATCAGTCCTTGCTGGACACTTAGCCTCAGTTTTAGCTTGGTCTGCGAAAGCGCGTGGTGATCGTGTTGGAGGGTTAGCGTTTAATTCTCAAGGGCATCGCGAAATTAAACCTAAAAGCCAAGACAGTGCTATTTTACATTTGTTAACCGCGACATGTCAGTTACAACAATCTCAACCTTTACAGATGAGTGGTAATGAAAACCCGCTATTAGAAGCGGTAAAAAGGTTGAGAAGACTTGCTAAACCTGGCAGCTTAGTCTGTATCATCAGTGATTTTCAACATTTCAATCCAGAAATAAAACAACATTTACGACAACTCACCAAACACTGTGAGGTGCGCGTTTTTGGTATTTCAGACCCATTAGAAACGGCACAACAACAGCACAACAGTCCACCTATTTTAGTCACTGATGGTATTGAATCAGCATTACGAGTGGTCAAATCGCAAGCTGCAGGTTCACGCTACGCGGATATTCAAGCACAAATAGCTTCATTAGGCATCATGCAGCATTGGTTATGCGCATCCATGCCGTTAGTGACACAGTTAACCGCAGGGTTGATCGATCCTACACGCAACTTAGCAAAAGTGGAGATGTAATATGGAACCACTTATTTTTAACCCTCCGCACGAGGTCATTCTGCCAGATAGCATTAATTGGTGGCCGCCCTCATTGCCGTTAATAGGGCTGATTCTTGCGGTTATTGCACTTTGCCTTTGGCTGGTCATCGTCATTCGTCATTATCGACGTGCTTTTGCTGCACAGCGACAAGCTGTCACTGAGTTACAATTATTGTTAGCTCAACATGAAGACAATAACAATGATACCAGTGCACAACTCACTACTATTAATCAAATTTTGAAACGGGTAGCCTTGCATTATTACCCCCAAGAAAAATCTTCTATTACGGTCCTACACGGACAAGAATGGAGTGTTTGGCTATGCAGTAAAATTCGCAGCAAAGTACGCAATAAAGTAGTACGAAACCCAGAAAATGATTATGCGGCTTCGTTCTTATTACTCAATCAAAGTATTTATCAATCCGCAACACAACTACCCAATGAAATAACCGTACCTGCGGCTATCGACATCGTACAAACTTGGTGTAAAAAAGGCCTGCCAAGCTTTAATCTTGTTACGATGAAACTGACTGCTCCGCGTTCTGTATTGCCAAATGGAGCAGTCGAACATGGATAATATATTGACGATTTGGGATAACTTATCCTTTTCATGGTGGTGGTTGGCTGCGGTATATCCATTTCCGTGGATCATTCAACTCCTGTTTGGCAAAGCCAAAACGGACCAAACTAAACCTATTTATATGCCTTTTTATCGCCAGCTTACTCAAGCTGCGTCACAGACTAAACGACGCTCCCCGGTGCGTAGTATCTTATTGGTCATTGCATGGAGTGCGTTTGTTATTAGTGTTACCCGGCCCGTTTACTACGGAGAGCCTATCTCAATCCCTAATGAAGGACGCGATTTAATGGTCGCCGTTGATTTATCCGGTTCAATGCAAACCAAAGACATGGTCGTGAATGGTCAAGAAGTCGATCGTTTAGTCATGGTCAAAACGGTCTTAGGTGATTTTATTCAACGCCGGATCGGTGATCGTATTGGCTTAATATTATTTGCTGACACCGCGTATTTACAAGCTCCGTTAACCTTTGACCGCACCACTGTAGAACAACTATTATCAGAGACTGTGATTGGATTAGTAGGTGATTCAACCGCTATCGGCGATGCAATCGGCTTAGCAGCGAAACGTTTTACAGATAAACCCAACGTCAATAAAGTTCTGATTTTGTTGACTGATGGACAAAATACGGCAGGTAATATTACACCTGACCAAGCCCTGACGTTAGCCGTTGATCAACAAATAAAAATCTACCCAATTGGAGTAGGTGCAGATTCGATGGTCGTAAATAGCTTATTTGGTCAGCGCCAAGTTAATCCGTCTGCGGATCTAGATGAATCATTATTAACTCGACTTGCTAAAGATACCGGGGGACAATATTTTCGTGCCCGTGATACCGATGAGCTACAACAGATTTACCGTATTTTAGATAAAATTGAACCTGTAGAAGATAATCAACAAACATTGCGCCCACAACACGCAATGTTTTATTGGGCGTTGCTAGTGGCACTATGTGCTAGCGGATTGTTAACCGTACTAAATTGGGCAAATCGTCAATTTAACTGGCGAGTGGAGGTGTAAATGGAATGGCTTGAAATGCTCGTCAATCAAATTACGCAACACACTGTGCAGTTGCATTTTCTGCGTCCCCAGTGGCTATGGGCACTCATTCCTGCCGCTGTTATTTATGGGTTAATACGCAGTGTCAAACATCGTCAAAATCAAGCTACCAGTATGATTAATGATGTGCTTTATAATTATTTAACCCAAGGTGGCTCGCAAACGCCGTCAACGCAGCGGTTATGGCCGCTGTTGCTTGGCGCAGTATTAGCGATTGTTGCTATGGCCGGTCCTACGACCCAGAAGATCCCTAAACCTGTTTATGATATTGCTCAAGCCAAGGTCATAGTCATGGATATGAGTTTATCCATGCGTGCAACGGATATTACACCGGATCGATTATCACGCATGAGTTTCAAAGCTATTGATTTAATTAATGCTAATAATGGCGGAGAAATCGGTTTAATCGCCTATGCCGGTGATGCCTTTATTATCAGCCCGATTACGACGGACGGCACTAATCTTAATGCGCTGATCCCTGGTTTACGGCCTGAGATCATGCCTGAATTTGGCAGTGAACCTGAATTGGCTTTAGAAAAAGCCGCATTGATGCTAGAGCAAGCCGGTTATTTAAACGGGGATATAATTTGGTTTACTGATGGCGTCGATTATGATCAAATGCCTGGATTAACCTCCTTACTGCAAAGTATGCCACATCGAGTATCTATATTATCCGTAGGCACACCAGATGGCGCACCGATTAAGCTGACTAATGGCCAGCTACTCAAAGATAGTTCTGGCGCGATTGTCATTCCACGCCTCGACAACGCGAGTCTACAAACCTTAGCTGGAATCACTAATGGAGCGTTTACGCCGATAACCGCAGATGAACAAGATATTAAAATCATTATGCAAGTAGCTGACACCTTGTTAGCCGACGCGACTAAACTTAATACCTTGCAAGGTGATGATTGGTACGAACTCGGTCCGTATTTATTATTACCCGTTATATTTATCGTATTATTGTACTCGCGTAAACATTGGGTTTTACTGCTGACGATAGTTTTACTTCCACTGAGCGGATTAACCCTACAGCAACCGGCATTTGCACAAGCGATGCCTCAGAAGTCATCAGCCGATTTGCCGTCCCCCCCTTCCTCAGAACTAAATGCAGTTCAATCTATTCGTTCACCACTGGATTTTTTACCGCCAGCACTACAAAATAATAACCAAAAGGGGTTACGTGCCTTTCAAAACGGAGACTATGCAACTTCACAGTCGTTGTTTACCGATCCAGAATGGCAAGCTCAAGCACAATATGCGCAAGGTGAATATGCAGAAGCGCTAGCGCATTTTGCACAAACTGACGATGCCTTAAGTCAATACAATGCAGGTAATTCGCTTGCTAAGTTAGGTCAATACGATAAAGCGTTAGAAGCGTATCAGCGCGCCAATGCACTCGACAGTGATTTTATTGAAGCCCAAGAAAACCAAGCCGCATTAGAGTTGTTTTTGCAAAATCAGCCACCACAAGACTCTTCTCAGGATCAAAGTAAACAAGATCAAGACCAGAGTGATGAGCAAAACGATCAAGAGCAACAAGATCAACAAAGCCAGTCTCAAGACAATCAAGAGTCGGCCTCTGATGAGCAAGAATCTCAAGACCAGCCGTCTCAGCAACAACAATCCCAAGATGAACAATCACAGCAAAATCAACAGCAATCAGAGGATCAAAAAGAACAAGCCTCACCAGAAGAGTCTAAAGACGATAAAGAACAAGGCGATGATCAACAAAAGCAGCAAGATAAACAACAGCCTAAAGAGCCTACGCAACCGGATGAACCTCAAGAATCGCAAGAAGTCCAAGCGCAGCAGCAAGAACCACCGTTAACACCGGAAGAACAAGAGAAAATGCAACGCATGCAAGCGTTGATGAATAAAGTACCCAATGATCCAGGCTACCTGCTGAAACGCAAAATGGAGCTTGAGTATCAACAACGTAAACGTCAACAGGCGCCACGTTCAAGGACTAAACAATGGTAAGAAATGTCTCTCAATTCACTCTATACAGTGCGTTATTATTAACCTTTATCGCCAGCTCGAACGCATTAGCTTTTGATAAACTCACGGCAACAGTGGATAAAAACCCTGCTATGCTGGATGAATCTATTACGTTGACCTTAGAAGCTAATGCCGCTTTACCGCGTGATGCATTTGATACCTCGGTATTAGAACAAGATTTTAAAGTAGTGCGCACATCCGTCAGCAATCAAATGCGTAAAATTAATTTACGTGAATCAGTCAGTACGACTTGGACAACGATATTGTTTCCGCGCACTACTGGACGCTTGCGGATACCTGCAATTAATATCCACAGTATACAATCTGCACCCATTGATATTCTTGTTGTCCCAGTATCACAAGCGAGTGCACAAACCCGTGATATTTTTATGAGTGCTGAGGTATTACCAGAGCAAGGTTATGTGCAACAACAGCTCACCTATCAAGTTAAATTGTTCTTAGCCGTTGAACTAGAACGTGGCTCTCTCCAAGTCCCGACTGTCGATAACATCATGATGCAACAAATGGGTGAGGATATAGAAACGACCGCCATTCAAAATGGTAAACGCTACAGAGTCATTGAACGAAACTTTTCCATTATCCCGCAACAGTCAGGCGTGTTACGGCTCCCGAGTCCAATTTTTGAAGGTAGTATACGTACTCGCAATCGAGGGAGTTTTGGTGGCCTATTTAATCCAAGCAAAGCCGTCAATCAAATAGGCCCTGAAGTCACTATCGATATAAAGCCAATTCCTCAAGGCTACAATGAAGCATGGCTGCCAAGTGAATTTGTACAAATCAATGAATCTTGGTCAACTGATCTGAGTAACTTTACTGTAGGGGAGCCAATTACACGCACCATAACGCTTAGCGCTATTGGTGTCGACGGTTCGGTACTGCCATCTATTGATGACCGCTTACCGCCTAGCATTAAGGCATATTCTGATCAGCCTCAGCTTAACACTGTAAACAAAGACAATACGTTGATCGCGCAAAAAGTCACGAACATCGCTTTAGTCCCCTCTAGAGAAGGTAACTTTGTATTACCTGAAATCAAAGTCCCTTGGTTTAATACACTGACCCAAACTACTGAATATGCGATTATTCCGGCTCAAGCAATTTTTGTGCAACCCGCAATATTAAATCCTAGCTCCGCCATCAACCCAGTCCCAAATAATCTCGGTGACAACAACAGCTTACCCGTGCCCGTTCAAGTTACTGATTGGGCTGAGCGCCCTTGGTATCAACAAGCATTACCATGGCAAATTTCGACTTTACTCGTACTGGTACTTTGGGGCTGTAGTATTTGGTTCGCGCCAAAAACAATCCCCTCAAGTAAGCCTCAAGCAAGCAATACCCATAAGGCTATTTCATTTAACACTCTGTTACAGACAGTAGATAAGCGTTCATTTAAATATATTGAACAAGATTGCAAGCAATGGCTCAGTGAACACTACCCTAATCAAGCAACCTTATATGGTTATACTCAAGCATTAAAAAATATTGGTTTTAGTGATGCTGTTACTGCCATGTATGCTTATATGTATGACAATCAAGGGGATGAATTAGAGGTGCGAGCACAACTGAAGTTGGCTCTGACATATTTACAAGCAAACGAGAAACATGCTAAAACCTCGTTAGCGCCATTCTACCCAGATAACTAACGTTTAAAAAAATAACACGACAGGAAATATATCATGCAAACCAATCGTTCTCGGGCTCTAGCCCTAGCTATCGCCGCGGCACTTGGTACAAGTGTATTGTTAGGTGGCTGTTCAGATGCGCCGTCCGCTGATGCATCTAGCAATACGACAAATCCAACAGCAACCAGTGAAACCATCTCTGCCGCGCCCATCGCTGCAGCAACGGAAAGCACCAGACTCGCTGCGTTTTTTCAACAGAGCTTTGATGACGATGTTGCCAATTCACCCGTATGGCAATCCTATTTAGGCATCAAAGATGACTATGATAAATGGGATGACATGTCGGATGCAGCGACACAAGTTGAGATTGAGAAAATCACTCAGCGTCTTGCCCAAGCTAAACTATTTGATACCAGTCTTCTTAGTGCTCAAGAGCAGTTAAGTCTAGAAATTTATCAACAAGATATTCAACGTCAATTGGCCAATGATGCGTTTCGTCATCATACTTATGTCATGCATCAATTTCGAGCTGCACATACCTTTGTCCCAAGCTTTTTAATCAATATTCACCGGATTAGCGACATCTCCGATGCCGATGCGTATATTCAGCGTTTACTAGGCGTTGATAGCATGTTTGACCAAGTGATCGATCAATTACGCATCCGAGAAAAACTCGGCGTTTATCCACCTAGGTGGGCCTATGATCAAATGATCCAAGCATCGCACAATGTTATTTCCGGAACGCCTTTTACTGAGAGCACGACGGATTCAACAATCTATGCTGATTTTGTACAAAAAATCACTGCATTAGGTTTATCAAACGCTGAACAATCTGGCTATATAAGTGAGCTCACTGCGGCACTGACACAAAGCGTGCAACCTGCATATGAAAAACTTATCGCTGAATTAATGAAACAACGATTACTGAGCCCCGAAGGTGATGGTGTATGGCGCTTGCCAGAAGGTGATAAATGGTATCAAAACCGCCTAGAATGGTTTACCACCACTCGCTTAAATGCCGAAGAAGTACATCAAATTGGTATTGAAAATGTGGATCGTATCCATGCTGAAATGCGCAATATTATGCAACAAGTCAAATTTACAGGTACTTTGGCAGAATTCTTTACGTTTATGCGTACCGACCCACAGTTTTATTATCCCGATAGTGACCAAGGTCGTGTCGATTATATGACAGATGCCAAAGCTTACATTGATACCATGGAAGCGAAGATCCCTGAATACTTTGGTTTAACACCTGAAGCGAGAATGGTAGTAAAACAAGTAGAAGCGTTTCGAGAAAAATCCGCAGGTAAAGCATTTTACCAATCACCCGCCATTGATGGTTCACGACCCGGTATCTATTACGCCAACCTATATGATATGAGTGCTATGCCGACATATCAAATGGAAGCCCTTGCCTACCATGAAGGGATCCCTGGCCATCATATGCAACGTGCTATTACCCAAGAACTCAACGGCATTCCGGATTTTCAAAAATATGCTAGCTTTACAGCTTACACCGAAGGGTGGGGTTTATATACCGAAGAGCTCGGTAAAGATATGGGCTTTTACCAAGACCCCTACTCTGATTTTGGACGTCTAGCGATGGAATTGTGGCGCGCGTGTCGCTTAGTCGTTGATACTGGGCTACATGCCAAACGCTGGAGTCGTGAAGAGGCGATCGAATATCTGGTCGACAACACGCCAAATGCTAGGTATGACGCAGTAAAAGCTATTGAGCGTTATATTGCCATGCCGGGACAGGCAACAGCGTATATGATTGGTAAATTAAAAATAATGGAACTTCGTGATAAATCTCGTGCCGCGTTGGGCGATAACTTTGATATACGAGGATTCCATGATGAAGTATTGAAAGATGGCCCAGTCCCCTTATCATTACTCGAAAGCAAAATTGATGCATGGATAGCACAGCAACAACAATAGTGATGACTGAATAAAAAGGAAATAAAGACCCCTGCCGTGAAATTTTAATCGTGCGACAGGGGTCTTTTTATTTATGATGAGTAAACAATACAAATACGAAACCTTAGTACGCGCTTTTCATGCCGATATTTATCGTTATGCTATGTGGTTAATCCGCGATAAAAGCATTGCCGAAGATATGGTACAAGAAACCTTTTTACGTGCATGGAAATCCCTAGATAGCTTACAAGATGAACATGCTGCCAAAGCTTGGTTAATCACGATTTTACGTCGTGAAAATGCCCGCAGATTTGAACGGAAACAATTTGATTTAGTCGATATTGATGACGTAGTCACCGTTGACGAGCACGCCACTAGTGATGGGCATGCTGACACTCATGCCTTGCATGCAGCCATCAATCAATTATCAGATGAATATAAAGAGCCATTAATCATGCAAGCCTTACTTGGGTTTTCAGGTGAAGAAATAGCCCAACAATTACAGTTAAACAAAAATACAGTGATGACCAGATTATTTCGTGCGCGTAGCCAACTCAAACACATTATGACCCAAGATAAACAAACAGGAGGATTCGCAAATGGATGAGCTTACTTTTCGTCGTCATGTGCTCGCCAATCCTTTTTCTCAGGATGCACAAGTAATACAAGCGGCGCATCAAGATCCGGTCAAACAGCAGTTTTGGCATGACTTGAAACAGCAAGAATTAGCATTACAACAGGCATTGCAAATTGACGTTCCTCATGATTTTGCAGACAAATTATTGTGGGAACAAATCAGTCAGACAGAAACCGCTAACTTCAGTCACCCAACAACACCAAGGCGTCCATTGTGGTTTGCTATAGCAGCGTCAATGCTCCTAGCTATATCGCTCGGCTGGGTTAATTTCAACAGCAAAGAACGCACGTTTTATGATGATATTATTGCCCATATCGAGCACGTATCGAAGCATGAAATTACCGGTGATGTCATTACTTTAGCAGCATTAAATAGTAAATTAGCCAAGTTTGGTGGTGTGATCAATGCTGCATTAGGTAAGATCTTATCGGCTAATTATTGTGTCATCGATGGCGTTGAGTCATTACATGTGCAATTAGGGGATCCTGATAACCCCACATCCGTGTTTATTTTGCCCAAGGAC
>Ga0209137_1003814_pt1 | contig 12358 bp, 9 predicted proteins | sample SaaInl5LU_22_DNA_FD_184642 | JGI IMG/M metagenome (GOLD analysis project Ga0209137, IMG submission 184642) | Marine microbial communities from expanding oxygen minimum zones in the Saanich Inlet - ESP_105LU_22_DNA (SPAdes) (version 2) | ecosystem: Environmental > Aquatic > Marine > Intertidal... | reverse complement strand
ATCCGCAAGAGCCTTGCCTTGCATATAACTTCCGCGAACTACCGGCAGATCTAACATCAGATTATGAGGCGCATTCGCTATCATTAGGTCGCGACCTCCCCGGCATCATGTCCCTGTTGGGAATTGTCATTTGATTGCACTGCTTTTAGTTTGCCTTCCAGCTCATGTGCCAACTGAGATACGCTACCCGCTCCCATGCAAATAATTATGTCATCGGGTTGACCAAGCTCGACCAAAGCCTCTGCAAGTTCTGACAGCGGATCAGCGGAACCCACTAAGCTCGCATGCCGATGACCATGCGCCAGTAATCCAGCAACTAAATTCTCAGCCTGAAAACCTTCAATAGGCGTCTCACCAGCTTCATAAACTGGTAGTACAAAGACGTAGTCCGCTCCGTTCAGACACTTACAAAAATCATCAAACAAATCTCTCAGTCGTGTATATCGATGCGGCTGAACAATGCTAATCACACGCCCCACTGAGACATCGCGTGCACTCTCTAATGCCGCAGCAATCTCGACGGGGTGGTGCGCATAGTCATCAATAATGTCTATACCGTTCCATTGTCCGGCTAGTGAGAAGCGACGCTTCACACCGGAAAACCCCGATAGACCTGATTTGATGTGATCCACATCCAAGTTCAACTCAAGTCCGCTGGCGATGGCTGCTAGCGCATTTTGCAAATTGTGTTTTCCAGCCATCGGCAAATCAATATCCGAAATCTGGCTTTCATTATTTAACTTACGGTCGCGATACAAAACATCAAAACGCTGACCACGCCCCTCAACGCGAATGTTAACAGCCCGAATATCAGCCTGCTCATTTAGGCCGTATGTAACGAGGCGACGATTATCGATGCGCCCGACCAAAGATTGAACCTCGGGATGATCTAAACAAACAATTCCAACACCATAAAAAGGGATGTTATCAATATAACTTTTAAACGCCTGCTTCAGCGCTTCGAAACTTCCGTAGTATTCAAGGTGCTCAGGATCGATATTTGTAATAACAGCAATCGTCGACGGCAAGCGGACAAAAGTTCCGTCGCTCTCATCCGCCTCAACAACCATCCATTCCCCAGAACCGAGCCGCGCATTGGTGCCGTAAGAATTAATAATACCACCATTAATGACCGTTGGCTCAACACCACCAGCATCCAGCACTGCCGCGATTAAAGATGTTGTTGTCGTTTTCCCGTGCGTTCCCGCAATCGTAATGCATGGTTTAATCCGCATCAGTTCAGCCAACATTTCAGCGCGGCGCACAACGGGTATCGCGCGCGAATGGGCTTCAACAACTTCGGGATTATCATCCTTCACAGCGGAGGAAATTGCCAATACATCAGCATTGCGGATATTCTCCGCGACGTGACCAACAAACACCTCGATACCCAAAGCACGCAATCTTAAAACATTGGCATTTTCACCAAGGTCGCTTCCTTGCACGGAGAACCCGAGATCATGCATGACCTCGGCAATACCGCTCATGCCAATACCGCCGATACCAACGAAATGCACCCGCCCCATGGGCCGAAGTTGACCGAGTAGCTTTGTATGGTTTTCTGGCAAACTCACATCACGCTCCATTGCCAATATTGGACGATTTTACAGATCCAAACGACGAACTAAAAGCGCCCGGTTCAAGCTGGATCGGTCTACGGTGAGCCAAGCAAATGCTGTAACGGCTTAGCTTGCGGGCCGCATCCAAGACACGAACACTTCTCGCCGCCTCGGACGCTTCTAACAAGCGGTCTGGGTTTTCCATTAGCGATTCAATTTTTGCAGCAAGCCGACCGGCCAAAAATAATGGCTGAGGCATGACCCAACACCCGCCTTTACTAGCAAGTTCGCGCGTATTGTTAAGCTGATCCGCATCGAGCGCACCCGGAAGCGGCACGAGAATACTCGGCGCGCCAATTGCCGCCAGCTCGCTGACAGTAGAAGCGCCGGCGCGGCATATTACTAAATGAGCACGACGAATGCGCCTCGGCATATCATCATAAAAATCACGTATTTCGGCATATATACCCGCGTCATTATAAACTTTTAAAAGCGTCGTCATATCTGCCGCACGCGACTGATGCGTTATGCGTAGTCGCTTACGAAGCGGTTCCGGCAACCGTGACATAGCCTCTGGCACAACTTTATTGAATACTTGAGCGCCCTGACTGCCACCAAAAATTAGCAGGTCAAACGGCCGACTTGATGACAGGAACCGATACCCGCCCGACGTTTCTTCGATAACGGAATTGCGTAATGGGTTTCCAGTGCGCCGTGTCCGGCGCCGAGCCCGTTTTGGTAAATCAGATGTATCTTTAAAACTTGTTGCGACATGCGCACCCAAGCGAGCCAACATACGATTAGCCCGGCCAAACACTGCATTCTGTTCATGCACTAAAACCGGAACTCTAAGCAACATAGCCATCAAAGAAGGAGCGAATGAGGGGTAACCTCCAAAGCCGACCACAACAGACGGACGGACACGCAAGATTAAGACGAACGCCTGTAGCAAAGAATAAGCCAAACGCAACAAGCGCACTGGAAGAGCAAAAATCCCACCTCCATAAACCGTCGCTGCAACGAGGGCATGAGTTTCGCAGTCGTTAAAATGAGAGCTGAATGCCATACCGCGTTTGTCGGTGGCAAAATGTACCTCGTAGCCCTCTTCCGCTAGCTCGCCAGCTAATGCAACGGCTGGAAAAATATGACCGCCAGTTCCGCCAGCCGCTAAAAGAATTTTATTTGAAATAGGTTTCTTGGACATTATAACACCAACTCACTTCGCGAGACCATACTGACCTGCGCTTTACCATGCGACTTAACCCGACCGATCGAACTACGCCGACGCGTTAATCCGAGCAACATTCCAAACGTTAAAGAGACCGCCAATAACGAAGAGCCACCATAAGAGATAAACGGCAGCGTCATTCCTTTGGTCGGAAATATATCGAGATTTACACCTAAGTTAATGACAGCCTGAAGCCCGATTAAACAGCTCAAACCAGCCACGGCTAATTGCACCCAATGTGTAGGTTCATTTCTTACATGCGACAGACAGCGAAACACCAAAAGCATAAATAAAAGAATAATAAAGGCACCGAGAATGAACCCACCCTCTTCAGCAGCTACAGCGAATACATAGTCCGTATGGGCATCTGGCAAAATCAACTTCACGCTACCATTGCCGAGCCCAACACCGATAGCGCCTCCGGATGTAATGGCATCCATGGCGCGATCTACCTGATATGTGTCACCCGAGCTCGGGTCCATAAACCGGTCTATTCGGCTGGCCACATGGGAAAAGGAGAAATAAGCGTAAAGCGCTCCCATGCATAATAGCGCGAACAAGCCACCTAGTATTTTCAGCGAAGCTCCGGCCAGAAAATATAGGCAAATCCAAACTAGGATTAACAGGACCGCCTGACCAATATCTGGCTGGGCCATTAACAGCCCAATACTTATGGCCAATATAAAAAACGTCCAGACCGCGGCCGAGCTATCCAGTTTTGTGTTTTGCTTGGCGAATAACCAAGCCGAAATAATTACAAAGCACGGCTTGAGAAATTCCGAAGGCTGAATGGATGTTCCAAATATATATACCCAGCGGGTCGCTCCCTTTACAGGGTCGCCAAAAACCAAGGTCAAAAAAAGCCCAAGGATTGAAGCAATAAGCCCCGGCAATGCCAAACGTCTGATCGCATCAACGCTCAATAAGGATACGCAGAAACAAACGATAATTCCAAGTGCCAGAAAAATGAGTTGCTTATACGCGTAGACATACATGGATAGGTTGTGTTTCTGGGCGACAGCCGGACTCGCGGCGACGACCATTAACAAACCCGTAGCCAATAAAACAGCGACCCCTAACAACATCCAACGGTCAACAGTCCACCACCATTGAGCAAATATATTCTGATCGGTGCGAGAGAATACACTCATGCGACACCTCGCATATATTCACGTCGTAGGGTTTCAACTTCAGCGCAGAATGCTTCGCCGCGAATTTCAAAATTCTCGAACTGATCAAACGATGCACAAGCCGGAGATAATAAGACAGCGCAATCTTGGTTTGTATCGCGCTCTAAAGCATCTGCCGCGGCCTGCCGAACCGCAACATCCATTGTCCCGCAGATTTGCGCGTTCACCTTATAGGAGACGAGGTGATCATAAAAATATTGCGACGCCTTGCCTATTAGATAAGCGCATTGAATTTTGGGAAATAAATCATCGAGACCATCAAGGCCGCCTGATTTTGGAACACCGCCTGCAATCCAGAAAATATTTTCAAAACTCGACAAAGCTTGACGCGCCGCCTCTGCATTGGTCGCCTTGCTATCATTAATAAACAGAACGTGATCCAATTTCGCAACAGGCTTCATCCGGTGATCTAAACCAGGAAACGTTTTCAATGCGTCAGAAATTTTCTCATCCTGCATACCCAGTGCTTGAGCCGCGGCAGCAGCAACAGCTACATTTTGCGCATTATGCAAACCGCGCAAACTGTCTGTACCCGCGAAACTAATGGAGCTCGGCGTTAAGCTTGGCAAGTCAGATGCGCCTAAAGAGCCTGGCACGCTAATATCCGCGGCGCGATGAAGTCGCTGGTCGGCAAACCAGAAATCTGGCTCTACGGATGAGGCTCTGTTCTCGTCATTATCAAACGCAACGGTTACAAGGTTCTGGTTATTTTCTTTGAGAGTTTCGGCAAGCTCGCGCTCCCAAGTTCCATCCACCCCGACCACACAAAGACCCGTCTTCTTTACCAACCCAAACAACCGGGCCTTGGCATCTACATAGCCTTTCATAGAGCCATGCCGATCCAGATGATCTGGCGTAATATTTGTTAGAATGGCGATATCGATAGGTAGCCGATTAAGCAGATCAATTTGATAAGATGATAATTCGAGCACATATACAAAGCTCGGATCCTTGCCCACAGGTAGCTCTAAGTCGGTTACCGGACAACCAATATTCCCGCCCATTTGCACATTGAACCCGCCTTGCTTTAGCACATGTGATAGCAAGGCCGTCGTTGTCGACTTACCATTGGTTCCCGTGATCGCAATGACTTTCGGCTGAGCATCCATTTTAGCGAACGCATCCGCTAGCAAGTCAATATCCCCCTCAATCGGCACGCCAGCTTGATTAGCTTGCTTAACAACATCGTGAGGTGCTGGATGCGTCAACGGCACACCCGGGCTTAAGACCAAACGTTCGACATCGGGCATGGACTGCGCAAGGTCGATTATATCGGCGCCTAAATTTTTCGCCAGTTCACATTTTTTAGGGTCACTATCACTTGCATAAACCTTGTTTCCCGATTCCCGCAAGGCGCGAATAACGGACAGGCCAGACATGCCTAGCCCGTATACCGCAACGCCTTTTTTATATTCGGGAAGCTGGATCATGCAGCTACCTCAACTTCAGTGTGGCTAAGCCGATTAAGGCTAATACGACGGATATAATCCAAAACCGGATAACGATGGTAGACTCGGCCCATCCGCGAAGTTCAAAATGATGATGCAATGGAGCCATGCGGAACACACGCTTACCCGTTAACTTGAACGAAGCCACCTGTACAATCACAGAAACAGCCTCCAGAACAAATAGCCCACCAATTATAGCAAGTACGATTTCGTGCTTCGTCATAATAGAAATTGCACCCAGCGCGCCACCCAAAGCCAGTGAACCCGTATCCCCCATAAACACCATGGCCGGCGGAGCATTAAACCATAAGAACCCCAAGCCAGCACCAATAAGCGCGGCGCAAAACACCGCTAATTCGCCGCTACCTGGTACGTAATGGATCTGCAGATAATTTGAAAAAATCGCGTTACCAGCCAAATAAGCAATGAAGCCAAAGCTGGCGGCAGCGATTAAGGTCGGGACAATCGCAAGACCATCCAATCCGTCAGTCAGGTTTACAGCGTTGGAGGCGCCGACCATGACAAACACACCCATAAATAGAAACATCGGCAGACCAAGCTGGATTAACAGATCTTTGAAAAATGGAAGCGCGTAACTTGTCGCTAGTGGCTCAGGCAGCATATAGGAAACACTAAGAACCGTGATGGTCGCGGCTAAGGTTTGCATCAATAATTTTGCACGCCCCGAAACACCATCGCTTGAGCCTTTGCGGAGCTTGAGATAATCATCAAGAAATCCGATTAAACCGAAACTAAATGTGCTGAACAAAACAATCCAGAAATATCCGTTACGCAAATCGCCCCAAAGCAAAGACGTAATTAAGACGGCTAACAATATCAGCAAGCCGCCCATAGTTGGCGTGCCGGCCTTTGATACAATATGCGATTGCGGGCCGTCCTTACGAATGGGTTGCCCTTTGCGTTGTTTAACTTTTAACTTGGCAATCAACCATGGCCCAAGAATAAAGCTAATCACCAGAGCTGTCATCGTCGCACCGCCAGCACGGAAGGTGATATAACTAAATAGGCTTGCACCTGGGATGGCGTCTTGAAATAACGAGGCCAAATATAAAAACATTATGCACCTACCTTTTGAGCTACCGGTTCGGTATCCAACAAATAATCGACAATTCGTCCCATACCACTTGCATTGGAACCCTTCACCATAACGATGTCTTGATCGCGCAATTCAGCAGTTAATTGAGGAATTAGCTCAACCGCATTGGCGGCAATACCGCCGCGCTGGTCTGCTGGCAGCATATCGTATAAATATCTCATCTGCGCTCCAGCACAAAAAACTAAATCGATATTATCTGGCTGAATATAGTTTTTTAATGACTGATGTAATTCCGGCGCCTTCGCGCCCAACTCAGCCATGTCGCCTAACACAGCAATGCGTCGCGCGTGGTTTGCACGAGGAATGTTTGCGAGTGTTTCGAGCGCTGCAGAAACCGAAGCTGGATTCGCATTATAGCTCTCATCAATTAAGGTAAAACTAATATCGCGGCCAAGCGAAACAATATGACGAAGACCGCGTCCGGCCATGGCTTCAACTTTTGCCAACTCCAAACCAGCCAAAGCAAGATCCGCATTGAGCGATCGGATGACAGCTAGAACTGCGAGGCTATTCTCAACATGATGCGCCCCAGCCATACCAATTTTATAAATAATCTGCTGATCTAAAATCATTGCATCTACGCAGCTACAATCAGCATGCAACTTAATCTTATGGGTATTTGCATTCGCCCCATCAATAGAACCAAAACTAATAACCCGAAGATCGCGCGCGAGCGCTGCTTTCTCAAGCTGCGCGTAAAACGGACTGGCCAACGGTAGAACGGCAAGCGCACCTGCAGGCATGCCCATAAAGATTTCAGACTTCGCATCCGCAATCGCTTCAAGCGACCCTAAGTTCTCGATATGAGCCGGACTAATTGTCGTAATTATAGAAACATCGGGGCGCACCAATTTTGATAGCGGCTCTATTTCACCAGCATGGTTCATGCCTATCTCGAAAATCGAGAAATCAACATCCATCGGCATACGCGCCAAAGTAAGCGGCACACCAATATGATTGTTAAATGACTTTTCCGCCGCATGGGTTGATCCAGATACAGCCAGGAGCTTTTTTAAACTCTCCTTAACGCTCGTCTTACCCACGCTTCCCGTTACAGCAATTACCTTACTGCGCGTCCGTGCCCGCGCAAATATTGCCAACGCCTCTAAAGCGTCCGGAACATTATCGACCTCGATCAGACGCTCGCGTTCAGCATGATTTGATAAGGTGTCAATATATGCCTCGAGCCGTGCATTTCCGCGCTCAACAATTGCAGCAACAGCGCCTCCATCAAAAGCTTTATGCAAGTAACTATGCGCATCAAAGTTTTCGCCCGAAAGCGCTATAAACAAATCGCCGTTTTGAATACTGCGTGTGTCAATGGACACACCCGAAGCTGACCAATCAGCCCCTCCAACCCCAGACAGTTTGCTGAGAGCTCTCAGCACGTCGGAGCCAGTCCAAAGAATATCGCTTTGAGGCGCGCTACTCATCCTTGCCTCCTGTTTCATTCAAAACCGAAATCGCGAATTCAATATCACTGAATGGTAAAGTTTCATCGCCAATCAGCTGACCTGTCTCGTGCCCTTTTCCCGTAACCAACACAATGTCTGCACAACCTGCACCGGCTATTGCCTGACGGATTGCCTCTGCACGATCTGCAACGTCTATCGCGCCTGAGCATTCGGCTAAAATAGCTTGTCGAATTTTTGCTGGATCTTCATGCCGCGGATTATCGTCGGTCACAAAAACATCGTCAGCTAGACGTTGAGCAATGCTAGCCATTTCCGCTCGCTTACCCGCGTCACGATCCCCACCACAACCGAAAACCAGTCGGATTTTTCCGCCGCCACCGACATGTGCACGCGCGCTCGTCAGTGCCGTTTCCAATGCATCTGGCGTATGGGCATAATCCACATAGACGCTGGCGCCAGCAGATGTTATGCCGACGCGCTCCATCCTGCCTGTTGGTGCACTCAAACTAGCGACACCAGAAACAGCTTGATCAAAACTCAAACCTGATTGAATAACTATTCCGATGGCAACGCAAAGGTTAGCTACTTGAAAGTCCCCGGCGACAGGAAAGAAAATATCTGATGTGTTTTCTTGATAGGTAATGCGAACATCTTGCCCGTTGGGTTTGGTATTTAAGATCGAAATTTGCAGCTCGCCCTCGCCCATACCCACCTCAAGAACATGACGACCATTGGCGCGAGCATGCTCAGCCATTTTTTGACCTGCCGGACTTGAAATGTAAATAACCGCCGTGCCGTCTGGCGCAAGTATGTCGGAGAACAACCGAGCCTTCGCAGAAAAATAGTCGTCATAATCTGAATGATAATCCATATGGTCGCGGCTTAAATTTGTGAAGCCTGCTACTTTTACCTGAACTCCGTCTAACCTAAACTGCGCTAAACCGTGACTAGAAGCTTCAATCGCAACATGATCAATTTGGTTGGCAAACAGATCACGCAATACCGCATGAAGTTGAATCGGGTCTGGCGTCGTGTGCGCAAGCGGCTGCCAATATTGCGAACTGGAAACGCCCAAGGTTCCTATGCTAGCGGAAGGTAATTGCGCCGCTTGATAGAGCTGGCGAACGAACTCAGCAACCGAGGTTTTACCATTCGTTCCGGTCACAGCCGAGATGTGTTTAGGTTGCAAAGAAAAGAAGTTACGCGCACATAGTGCTAGGGCGAGACGAGGGTTTGCATGCGTTAAAACGGGAATGGATACACCCTGAAGTGGTTGCGATGAAATAATAACACTGGCGCCATTGCGAACCGCGTCTTCCACATAAGCGGCACCATCTGCTTGAGTTCCAGATACAGCTGTGAACAAATAGCCCGGCATAACAGATCGACTATCCACAGCTAACCCGATGACAGCCGAGCCTACCCGGTCAACACAATCAACACCTGTACCATCTAGAAGCTCAGCTAATTTCATTAACGCCCCCCAGCAACAAGAAGGGGTTCTTCGAGTTCTTCGAGTTTCCCGGGTTTTCCGAATTGTTTGGGTCCGTCACGCTGAGCCACCACATCCGGCTTAACTTGATTGGGATAGATGCCGAGAAGAGGGCCCGCGCGCGCGATGATTTCAGACGCCGTCGGCACGGCATTCCAAGCTGCTAAGTTAAGCCCGTAGGTTTCTTTAATTCCCTGCGGCTCACTCAAAACAACAATAATTGCGTAACGCGGAGCCTCATGTGGAAACGCGGCTACAAAACTATTAATAAGTTTGTCTTCGGCGTAGCCGCCATTTTCGGGAATATTTGCCGACCCAGTTTTACCAATCATTCGGTACCCATCGAGGTCAGCTCTTTTCCCCGTTCCGCGCACCATGACATCACGCATCATGTCGCGCACAACTGCGCTCGTTTCACTTTTAATGACGCGGTGACCAATCGGCATATCCGTTTTTAACAAAGTCGGCTCAAACAAAATACCGCCATTTACCATGGCCGATATGGCAGAAATAGCTTGCAGCGGTGACACGGAAATTCCGTGACCATAAGAGGTCGTCATGCGATTAATTTCTGTCAGGCGGTCCGGCAATTGGGGGATAGACCGACCCGGAAGCTCAACCTTGACCCGTTCAAAAAAACCAAGCTCTCCCCAAAACTTTTGCTGCGTGTCCGGCGCTATCTCCATCGCCAACAAGGCCGAACCAATATTCGACGAATAAACTAAAATTTCTTCCGCCGTTAGCAGACGCCTCTGCCCATGGGAATCATCAATTTTATACTTACCAACTCGCAACGGCTCTCTGGTATCGAACACATCTTCTTGAGTGACTGACTTGCTATCAAGCGCCAAAGCGACAGTGAAGACCTTAAAAATTGAACCCAATTCATATAGTCCCGACACGGCTTTATTAAAATGATTGCGACCGCCGTCGCGCATCGGGCGGTTCGGATCAAAGTCAGGCAACGAGACTAAGGATATAATTTCGCCTGAGTTCACGTCCGTAATAATGGCCGTGCCTGATTTCGCGGAGTAGCGCTTTATCGCAGACGCAAGGCCGTGACGCGTGACATGCTGAACGTTAATATCAATCGACGTCTGGAGGTCTTCAGTTAGCAGTTCATTTCTATCCAAATAATACTCAAGCCCACTAAAACCGGTTTGATCACGGCCAACAAAGCCCGTGATATGAGCGGCGACTGGACCAGACGGATAAACGCGGATCGGCGCGTCCTCGAGTTTCAGATGAGGGTTTCCTAACGCTAAGACAGCACGCTTTTGCTCAGGGCTAAGATTATTCGCGACCTCGAGAAAACCTTTTCGTTCGCGTGCACGCTCCAATTGCGGGAGGTGGTCGGGGTTTAGTATTTTGCTAAGATCCTCGATCAAGCCGTCGCGATCGCGAATTTTATCGAGATCAATACCCAACGTTGTTGCCATAATTTGTGTCGCCAATACGCGGCCATTACGGTCCAATATATCCGGACGCTCAGCAGCTGATTGAGCCGAGTTTTGTGCCGAAGCATTAGCCGTTGGCACATGCAAAATAGTTAGATTAAACAGGCGACCGACTAGAACCGTAAAAACCACACTAAACAAAGCAACCGCCAGTCGAAGACGGCGGCGAGTTCGTTGAGACGCTTGCATCTCCAGACTATCATATGGCACTCCGACCCCGGCGCGCCCAAACGGGCTCCAATCCCCACCAGCCCGAACCGGTCTCTGTTTCTGGCTCATTACCGCACCGTTTCCGTTGAATTAAACAAGTCGGCTCCAACTGCGCTTGGGCTGTATAAAACTGGAATAGCGTCATAGGACGAGAGCGTCTCAGCATCCGTCAACTGAGCCAATGTCGGGGGCTTCAAACCCAAATGCGTTTCCGCCAAAGAATGCAGTCGTGCGGGATCATTCAGACTTTCCCACTCAACCAACATAGTCTTTCCACGCATGGTTTCACGTTCCATATCGGCACGAATTTTGGCGAGCTCACGGGCCTGCGCATCGGCGGAGTAGCGAATATGATAAAGCCCTCCGACCAGCAAAACGCATATGAGAATAGCTAAAATATTAAACTGACGGATCATGATAATACCTCCAATTGCGGTGCGTTTCTTGGCAACAAATCATCCTCAGGCCATGGCGCTGCTGTCGTGCGAACGGCAGAACGCAACCGCGCCGATCTTGACCGAGAGTTTGTCGACACTTCCTCATCGCTTGGTGAAACACTGCGTTTACCTTGCGATTCAAAACTGGGCGCTTGGGTCTCAACATCTGGCATGTAGCGTGACGGCCTGCCACCTTGCCCCGTGCGCGCTGTTAAAAACTTTTTAACAATTCGATCTTCCAACGAATGGAACGTCACAACCACAAGACGCCCACCAGGAGCCAAGCATTTTTCCGCCGCCATTAAACCGCGGATTAATTCGCCCAACTCATTATTCAAGAAAATACGTAAAGCCTGAAATGTTCGCGTTGCAGGATGAGCACCCTTCTTCTTGCCGCGTGGATGCCCCAAAACAGACGTCACCAATTCAACCAAATCAAAGGTTCGCGTGATCGGCGCCTGTTCGCGTTTCGTAACAATCGCCTTAGCAATCGCGCGCGAGCGACGCTCCTCACCGTAGACATATAGAATAGTGGCGAGGTCTTGCTCATCATATCCATTCACAACGTCAGATGCACTTACGCCCGATTGGCTCATGCGCATATCCAACGGCCCATCGCGCATGAAACTAAAACCGCGCTCGGCCTGATCAAGCTGCATGGACGAAACTCCGAGATCCAGCATAACACCATGTATCTCAGTCACATTATTATCTTCGAGCAAGGCATCAAGGTCACCAAAGCAACCCTGTAAGAATTTGAAACGACCCGGAAATTCGGCCTCAAGGTCGGCCGCCGCTATCAATG
>Ga0209137_1003807_pt1 | contig 12376 bp, 19 predicted proteins | sample SaaInl5LU_22_DNA_FD_184642 | JGI IMG/M metagenome (GOLD analysis project Ga0209137, IMG submission 184642) | Marine microbial communities from expanding oxygen minimum zones in the Saanich Inlet - ESP_105LU_22_DNA (SPAdes) (version 2) | ecosystem: Environmental > Aquatic > Marine > Intertidal... | reverse complement strand
AATAATATTGACACATAACTAAAAATCAAATACAATTAAAGTAATCAAAAAGGATATACCAATGAGAGACTATTTACTCGACATCGTCAAGCACACCCTTCCACTAAGTGCTTTTAATCAGCTACGAGTCGACTGCAACGACGATAGTACAAGTATTAGTGCAACCGAAACAGAAAAGCAACTAGTGCTTAGAGCAAAGACACATGCACCAATTCCTGATTTTGCCGGAACATTTGGTTTGCCTAACTTATCGTTGTTAAACACATTGCTTAACATTCCTGAGTACGACGAAAGTGCCAGCATTGCAATGGTTACAAAAGAATCTAACGATACTGTAATTCCGTTTAATATTCATTTTAAAAACGCAGCAGGAGACTTTAAAAACGATTTTCGGCTTATGAGCCAAAAAGTTATTGAAAGTATTGAGCCACAGCTAGCAATGCGAGCTAACTTTCCTGTAGAGTTTGTGCCTAGCATGAACAGCATAACACGTCTTAAATATCAAGTCAATGCACACCCAGATGAAAAAGTTGTACAGTTTGACGTAGCTGATGGAAAAGTATCTGCTAGTGTCGGCGATGCTAGCAGCCATAGTGGTAGCTTTGTATTCCAAAGCGATGTAGATTCTGGCGCACGTTACAATTTTGCTGTTCCTAGTGGATTTATACTCGGTGCACTTAACATGGCAGGAGACAAAAAAATCTGTATGGGAGATTTAGGCATTATGATCACTGTGGACAGTGGCTTAGTGAGCTATGATTACATTATTCCAATGGTAACAAAGTAAGAGTATTATGGAAACTGTAGACCTCGAAACTAGACAAAAAGACTATGCTGTTTTCTTGCCTGCATTAAGCGGCTTTTATGCTACGTTTGTAGGTAAACAGAGGTACAACGATTATGTAGATCCTGCAAGAGTACCTGCAGGATTTACTAATAGTATAGAAAGTCTTAACTTTCTTGCTCCCAAAGATGCTGCATTTAGATATCCATGGGCATTGTATAGTGCAGGACATGCTAATTTAGATACTACAAAACTAGTCGAAAAAGAAGATATGGTTCGCAACAGAGATCGCAAAGGAACGTTCCTCCTGGGCGACTCTGGCGGGTTCCAGATTGCAAAAGGATTGTGGCCTGGAGAATGGGCGGATCCTAATTGTCCAAAAGCAGCTAAACAGCGCAAATTAGTGTTAAACTGGATGGAAGAGTACATGGATTATGGCATGGTACTTGATATTCCAACATGGACTTTCCGTGATCCTAAAGCGTCAGCAGCTTGTGGTATTCGTAGCTATCAAGATGCTGTTGATGCTACTAAAATTAACAACGACTATTTTATTAAAAATCGCAAAGGTAATGTGAAATTTCTTAATGTACTCCAAGGCGGCAATCATCAGGAAGCCGACGATTGGTACGAGCAAATGAAAGATTATAGCGATCCTAACGTTTATCCAGATACACATTTTAATGGATGGTCAATGGGTGGACAGAACATGTGCGATGTGCATTTGGTTCTTAAACGTATTGTTACTCTTATACACGATGGCTTGCTAGAAACCGGACTACATGATTGGATGCACTTCCTAGGTACCAGTAAACTAGAATGGGCTACACTCTTAACTGACATTCAACGTGCTGTGCGTAAGTATCATAATCCTAATTTTACTATTAGTTTTGATTGTGCATCACCGTTCCTTGCTACTGCAAATGGACAATTGTACACACACAATAGGATTGAAGACCGCGGCAAATGGAGTTATAAAATGCAGCCCGGGGTAGACGATAAACAGTATGCAACCGACACAAGACTGTTTAGCGAAGTGCTAATCAACGACAAGGGTATACCTTTCTTAGAAGGTCCGGTTAGTAAACATCTAACTGTTAAAGATGTTTGCATTTATAATCCCGGAGATCTAAACAAAAATGGTAAAGAAGGAAAAACTTCTTGGGATAGTTTTAGTTATTGTTTACAAATGGGACACAATGTTTGGGCACACTTAAATGCTGTACAGACTGCAAACGAACAGTATGATGCAGGCATAGTACCTGGCATGTTAGTTGATGACAGACACAACGAATTGTTCTTTAGAGATGTAGTAAATGAAATTTTTAGTTTACAAGATAGACAAAAAAGTTTAGATTTGATTGAAAAGTATTCAAAGTTTTGGATGCGAGTAGTTGGGACACGTGGCTTTACTGGCAAGAAAACTATGAATAGTCACACTGCATTTAATAGTATGTTTTCATCGGCATGACTGAGTTAGTTCCAACGCCAATGCTTATGTATCCGGCTGGTGCCGGTGGACATTGGCTAATGAACACACTTGATCGTCTTATGTTTCGTCCACATAAAAGCAATTTAAGAGGCGCAACAGACAGCTACCACGGGACCGATATTTGGCCTATTCATTACGATGATCATTGGATTATTAGAAATAACAAAGACTCATTGTATTTTTGTGACAAGTGTATTTTTAATTTCTATATAAATTACGTAGACAAATTAATGACAATGCATCAAATTGAGCAGAATGATGAGAATTATTGGATTGGTTTGAACAAAATCATTGACGAATGCATGCATTGGTACAACAACTTTGAATCTTTAAAAAAACATCAAGGATTTTTAAGTTATACAGATCTATGGGCTAATCGAGATCAATTTAGTAAACAATTTAACTACGCTTGGGATTGTGCATTTGGTGAAGCAGGGCGCCTTAAAGGCTATCAGATAGGCAAGTTACACACAGCAATAAATGAATTTAAACAATCAGTAGTCGACCCAAACAAGTATTACAACCAAATGGATAGCAAAGTTTGGCTAGCGTGGTGTTGGTATTTGATAGTTAAATATAACCTAATAGACGAGCAGAGAGCGTTATTGGAATGCGGCCTTAAAGAATCACAAACAGAGTTACTGTATGATCAAGGCTTTTGGAACACTAATCCAGATTTATTTGTAGCAGTAATAAATCAATCATATAATGCATGCTTGGAAATTACCGATAATATGGTTTATTTTTATCCAGAGAGTTAATAATGGAAATACATGGACATAGCGGCATTCGAGTTCACAATAATAATGACGAGTACCAAATAGTACTTGACAGTGACACTAGAGATTTGTTAGAATACATTAGAGAAATAAGGCAAATGACCAGTCATTACACTGGATTTAACTTTGCTACAAATCTAATGGATCTCGAGGAAGATATAAACATGATTAAATCTTGGTATCTTGATGAAAAGGATCTAAGAGAAAACAATCCGGCAGTAACTGCAGCATGGGAACATTATCAAATGATGGTAGCACTAGCAAAACAGGACAAGAACCAATGAAGCGAATTTATAACGAAGGTACCGAAGAAAGTGTAATCTATTTTACAGGCACTGAAGTAGAACATACTCCACAGTATGGTGAGCGTACACTTTTTGTAGTGGGCATACGTGATGTCGAAGAAGTTGCTAGTATAGCAAAAGAAAAAGAATGTAAGCATATTTACTGCGGTGCTAATATGAGCTGGCAGCAAAGCGAAGACTGGGATGATATGATACTGGGATTGCTCAAAAAAGACTTTTGGGTTACACTAGACTTTCCTACTGCTGATATGGAATGGATATTAGAATCTGGATATACAGAATATCGTAGATTTATCCCAATGATCAGTGTTAAACTTCCGTACATTGATCAGCTTGGATACAATGCTTGTATTAAGTTAGATGATAAAGACTTTGATAGCAGCAACCCAGGAGTATGGGTACACCGTGTACACGACTTAAAATGTCAAGACAAGTTCACAGATTGGGATAAATATAGTAAAGACGAAATAATCCAAAAATAATCTAATTTAGATTAAATTGATATATACTATTACACACAAGGAAATAGTTATGGTTAAGTTAGCCCTAGCATTTATATTAGGACTAACTTTTATGTCCCCAGTAACTGCACAAGAATCAAAAGCATTTATTGCATGGCAGCCTTGCGATACACCCGACAAGATGCTTGAAACAATGTCTAAGTACAACGAAACTCCGTTGTTTACAGGCTCTGGCATACAGTTTGCTGCTGAAGACAACACTCCTTACCGTGGAGATTCAATATTTTTTGTCAACCAAGACACAGGCACCTGGAGTTTAATTTCAGTATACCCCGACGGAACGGTTTGTATGGTTGCTGTTGGTAAAGAGTTTGAACCTTATAGTGCTACTACCAATAAGTCAGGAGAAAAAGGATGAATATGTCATGGAGTTATGCAGTTTTATCTGCTAAAGCCGCGAAGTGGGCATACTACGACAGTGCCGAAGCAAAACCAAAATTTAAAACGCTAGGATTTACTACTCATAGATTTTTAGATAATGATGGCGCACAAGTACATCTTTGCAGCAACGACGATACAGCATTAATAGCATGTCGCGGAACTGAACCAAAAGAACTTAACGATTTAATAGCAGATTTAAACACAATTCCAAAAAGACATGGTCCTGGTTTTGTACACAGTGGGTTTAGAGGCGAAGCAAGAAAAATATGGAATTCGGTGCACACATTTGCTAAAAAACACAAAGATAAAAAGATTATTGTTTGTGGGCATAGTCTAGGTGCAGCAATGGCAACATATATTGCGCAAGAATTAAAATGGGCTGGCATTGACAACATAACACTTTATACATTTGGATCACCAAGACTGGGTAACGACGATTATGTAGATGCCATGAGTGTACCGCATTGGCGCTTTGTTAACAACAATGATGTTGTTTGTAAAGTACCGCCAAGTATAATTGGATTTAGACACCACGGCGAATTGAAGTATATTAACTATTATGGTAACATTAGAAAAGTAACTCGGTGGCAGAGAATTAAAGATCAACTAAGAGGGCGTTGGAGGGCGTTATGCAAATTCCAACTGTTCGACGGTGCGTTTGATCATAGTATGGACTTGTATCTCAACAAGACAGAAAAAGCAGAAAAACAAAAATAAAAAGTTGACAGTACTATCGAAATAGTATAAGCTAAGTAATTATAACACTAACAACTAAGAGTTTCAAGAATGACTAAACGTTCAAGTTTAATTTGGGTTACCTTTCAGAAAGAAGGTATCCATAAATATCCAGCAGCATTAGAAGATCCTAAACTTGCTACTGGCGACGAATATGATGTAAGCTTTTTAGGTTATCCGCATCGTCATATGTTTAAATTTAAAATTAGCATCGAAGTATTTCACGATGATCGAGATATTGAGTTTATCCAATTTAAACGTTGGTTAGAGTCACTATACAACGATAATGTAATACAACTAGATTATAAAAGTTGCGAAATGATTTCAGATGATTTATACGAACAAATTTCAGCACGTTATCCCGGCCGTTATGTTGAAATTGAAGTCTCCGAAGATGGAGAAAACGGCTGTATTAACTCATATAAAATTTAATTTACTACTTGGAGTAAAACAAAGAAATGTCTTATAGAACTCAAAGCCCAGCAATGAAAGCAATGGCTGACCTTGATTCGTATCGCGAATGGTGTGTTGAATTTGGTCAAGTGTTTGATGAAAAAAATCTATACAACCAAAAGAGCAATTGGAGCCTTTACCAACGCAGCCGTCATGGCGATAAAAGTATTCGTAGTAACTGGACCCGAGATCAAAACTATGAGTTTTATCAATTCCGGCGTGAAAACGAAAACCGTTCAAGGAATTATAAAGATCGCCGTTAGTAAAATTCTGTGATTAACATATTTTTTGTCCCGGGAATGTTTGGTAGTACAATTGAATTTTGTATTACCAACTTCACGTATGATTATCAAAGTAAGACAAAAAGTCTTGAAAGCTACATCCAAGATGACGGATCGTTGCATAGTTTTTCGAAACGATTTCATCCAACTAGTACAGATCTTTATAAAGAACTAGTATCAGCCGATATTGATGAAAAAAGTATTAACACTCCAATATATCCTACTACAGATAAACACTTTCCTGAATTATTAGAATTGCTAAAAGATAATAAAAGCTTTGCAAAGAATAAAAATATTTTGTTATATGCTACAAATTTTTCTGCTGCAGAATTGAATATGTTTTTTCAATTTGAAAAGATTGCAATTGGTTTAAAATTAGGATTAGATATTTTCTTTCATTCCAATAATAGTCTCAAACAATGGAATTCTAAGTATAGTCATTGGTCGGAATTAGAAACATGGGAACTAAGAGAATGGTTTAGCATTTTTTATCCTGGCTGGTTACAAGAATGGATTGATAGTAAAAATTCTATAGATGATAGTTTTTTATCAATATCAAACACAGACTTTTTGCATAACACAAAACAAGAACTATATAAAATATTTGAGTATTGTAACCTAACACCTAACCAGAATAACATTGACAATTTTATAAAAATGTGGTATAATAAACAAAAGTATATAATTAACCAACAAGAGTTTTGTAATCATGTTGTTAATAACACTATTAGCAACAAATACCAAAATTGGAATAAACTTAACTTCATACAAGAAGCAGTAATACAAAAAAAGTTAAGAGATGCAGGATACGAAATACGTTGCTGGAACTTAAATACATTTCCAACTAATACCGAACAACTACACAAATTGTTAGAAAAGGCATAACATGAGAAAACTATTTTATATGGGACTTGAACCATACGAAGGCCGCTACACACTACAGTTACAAGGCTGGGCTGAAGCGGTATTCCAAAAACGAGGAATAGACTACGTTGTTGTGCCTGGCAAAACTATTGATGACACTAAGGCAATTAGTGTCGGACAAGTGCTAGACGCACATGGTAGAAGTTTCTTTGGAATGAGCCAAATTATGAACTTGGTTCAGATGATGCGTAACGGTGAATGCACAGGAGAAGATGTAGTCTTCTTTGAAGATATGTTTCAACCTGGTATTGAATCTCTTCCGTATATTATGAATCAAATTCCTGAAGAACAACGCCCTACAGTTTATGTAAGGTGCTTGGCACAAGCAGTCGATCCAGATGACTTTGTCCACGTTTGGGGCATGGGTAAATGGATGAGCTTGTATGAGCAAATGGTTAATCAGTTTGCAACAGTGTTAGCAACAAACGAAGAAATGGTAGCACACATGAGAATTGCAAATTGGGAAGCACCACTGTATAATATCTCTGGACTAAGTTTCGGTAAAGATGAAGTTCAAAGCCGTGTTAGTGATATTAAACCATTTGGTCTACGTAGCAACCGTGTAATTTTTGCTGCCCGATTTGATCAGGAGAAACAACCTGACTTTTACATGGATGTTATTGAAATGGTACTGCAACAAAGACCTGACGTAGAATTTGCAGTACTAAGTGGCGGTCCACTACGTAGTAATAATCAAAAGTATTTAGATCGTGCATACAAAATGCGTGATGAAAATAAACTTAAGATTTATGAAGACCTAAAAAAGAATCAATACTATGATATCGTTAATGATAGCAGAGTAATGTTCAATTGTGCATTGCAAGACTGGGTATCTAATACCGTTAGTGAAGCAGACGCATTAGGTTGTAATGTAGTTTACCCTGCATATCGTAGCTTTCCTGAAACATTTGCAAACGATCATACACGTCTATATACACCATGGAGTAAAGAACATGCAGTTGAAAAAATACTTGCAGGTCTTGATGCACCTTCTGAGAACATGGGTAAAATTAGTGATTGGAACAACGGCACTATCGATCGTATGATTGATATTATGCAAGGAAATGGTGAACAATGGCTACGTAGCGGCAACCGTTACAGAGACCACGTAGCAGAGCGGAAGTACTACTAAATGCTATTAAACAGCTACGATGAATGGAAGAACCATAGTGGCACGGTTGGCAGCGTATTTGAGGCTGAGTGGTCCGACGAAGACCATGCACACTTTGAATGGAAAGAAACTTTCATGATTGACGAGGTTCCTGAAAAGGATCGCTGGGATACATTTGCTACAAAGAATAAACTGGAAATCGAAGAACTGTACAAACAATGGGGTATTACCAAAGAAAATACCAAACACTATATGTGTATACGGCCGCATCTTCCTGATCGGTTAAAAATGATGTTGACTGAATATCACAATCGCAGTCACAACTATAATTTTTTAAAGCTAACGCCTGGCAATCAAATTATATGGCACTATGATACATTTGCTTCGTTTGTTAAGTTTAACAATATTAAACAAGAGCAAATTGATAATGTATGCAGAACTGCAGTATTTCTCAATGATTGGGACAGAGGACAGATGATTCAAGCTGGCAATGATGTGTATACACATTGGAAAAAAGGTGATACTTACACTTGGAAAAGTGATGTATGGCACGGTATGTGTAACTTTGGACCAAGCGATATTATTATTGCCCAAATAACTTTTTTGGATGAAGCAAATGAATATAGCAAACAATATTAAAGATTTAGACTTTAGTGCTGCAGCAAGCATAAAAGACAAACAAACACTAGATGTACTGAGTACGCCAGTGGATACTGATGTGCTTAATGATGTAGAGTTAGTAGAAGACTTTGTACAACAATACAAATCTTGGATAAGCACGTCAACTAACAATAAATTTATTGGGCTTGACAACTACCAGTATGCGTGTTATAGTGCTGCTACTAGCGAAGCATTTGATAAATTTTACATGAAGAATAGTAGTAAACGTTTTAGATGTTTTCGCGGAGAATACATATATCATAAGATTGCCTGGCGTGATAAGTTTGCTTGGGCATACATAGATGATGATGAACTACGCACAGGAGATGCTGTAATTATCAGTTTACCGTTTGCTGACACCGGCAATAAACATATCAGTTACGACGAAGTACTAGACACTTGCGAGCGTCTAGGCATTCCTGTTTTAATCGACTGTTGCTATTTTGGTGTTTGTTCGGATATTGAATTCAATCTAAATTACGAATGTATTACAGATGTTGCATTTAGTTTAAGCAAAGCATTTCCAGTAGCACATGCTAGAATTGGTATGCGTCTTACTAAAGAAGACAATGACGATACATTGTTTGCTTACAACAAGCCCGGACTGATGTATACAAATAGATTAACAGCAAGCCTGGGCAAAAGGTTTATTACAGAATTTTCTCCAGATTATATGTATAACACATATAGAGAGAAACAACTAGAGTATTGTCAACTCACGAGTACCACACCAAGTAACACTGTGTTTTTTGGTATTGGTGACAAGAAATGGCAGAAGTACAATCGTGGAACTGATACAAACCGTTTGAGTTTCCATCGTTATTTGACTTAATAATGAATATAGCACAAGGAGAAAACAATGTCTATTCATGAACAAATCGTAGAGAGCTACGAAAACTACCTCAAAGAACACGCCTCTTGGGAAGACAAGGGTGTAAAAGCCGCGGCGGCACGTGCCCGTAAAGCACTTGGTGAGATTGGCAAACTATCTAAGTCACGCCGTGCCGAAATCCAAGAAAAGAAAAACGCATTGTAATGCAGAATAAAGTACAGAGGTGCTATAGGGCACCTCTGCTACCAACACAAAGAGATTAAATGATGCAATGGATATTAGTAACTGGAAGCAAAGGCTACATTGGTAGTCATATTTGTAAGCAACTATACAACGAAGGATACGGAGTAGTAGGTGTTGATAGAGATAATTCTTCTCTTAACTATAACAAATATATTGCTTATCAACCTTGTATTGGGTTTGATGATATTGCGCTACAAGATGTTATTGAAAGATATAAAATCAAAACAGTAATACACACTGCGGCTACAAGTTTAGTTGGTCCTAGTGTAAAAGATCCTGATACTTACTACAAAAATAATGTAGACAGTATGCGACAGTTCCTAACTATTTGCCGGGACAGTGGTGTAAAGCGTATTGTATACAGTAGTAGTGCCGCAACATACGGTGACGGATACGAAACGTTTAGCGAGGATATTGTTAACAATCCAATTAGTCCGTATGGTCGTACCAAGATGATTGGCGAATGGATGCTGGAAGACTATTGTCGTGCGTATGATATGTCAGCAGTCGCACTACGTTACTTTAATGTATGCGGCGCCGATGCTGACGGCGAATTTGGACAAACAACCAAGCCGAGCCATATTATCAGTGTTTCCATGACAAGAGCACTAAAAGGTGAAAGCATTACTCTTAACGGCGACACATTTGAAACAGCCGACGGAACATGTGAAAGAGACTACATTCATGTTACCGATGTAGCACGAGCAAATGTTTGTGCTATGAATGCCGAAGTTGACAATTTTGTTGCTGTAAATATTGGCAGTAGTCTTGGTTATAGCAACTTGGAAATAGTTAAGGCTGTAAACGAATACACAGACCTAACACTGGACTACGACTTTGGACCTGCTAGACCAGGTGATCCTGCTAGACTTGTATGTGACAATACCAAAGCACACCAAGTTTTAAAATGGGTTCCACAGTATAGTGATTTAAAGAATATCATTGTCACTGCAGAACAATGGCACAAGAGTCTTCTTGTGTAATATAAAAACTTGACTTTGACAAATGTACAAGTTATAATACAATCATAAATGGAGAATAATCAATGAAAGAATACTTTAGTTTTGACGGGACAGCAAAACGCCAGGAATACTGGGGTGTGTATATTGTTTCGGTTATCGCTGGTGTAATCGGGCTTGTTATGCTGGAAGGCAACGGTGGGCTAGGTGCGCTAATAGCATTGGTATTGTGTATTGGAGCACTATGGGCAATGTTAGCTGTTACAGTAAAACGTTTACGTGATGCTGGACTAAACGGATGGTGGTTGGTTGCTATTTTTATACCATATATAGGAACAGTCGCAACCATTGCGTTTGGTTGTATTGGAACCAAACAAGGAGAAACACAATGAAAGAACAATTAATAAAAGCCGCACGTATGCATGCCGAAGGTGAGTTAGAACGTGCAAAGACCAATGTTATGGTTTATCTAAATAACAGTGCAGGCATTGGCGAGCACTCTGATGTTGTTGAGGCTATTCAATCAGAACTTGATAAAATGGCCGAAGCATCGGATCGTATTGAAATGTTAAAAACGCATTTCTCTTGACAAAAAACCTAAATACTATTAATATTAATATACACGACATCCTCGTCGTAAACTCGGAGATAGAATGAAAAAAGCAGAACAATTAAAAGCCCGCTTAAAAGAGTCAGGCATCCGCCATTGGGCAGGTGATAACATTAGCGCAGTATTGCAAGAAGGTGACAAAGAAGCACTTATTGACGAAGCAACTACAGCATTTGAAGGTGTACTTGATGCACTTGTAATTGATAGACATAACGATCCTAACTCTAAGGGTACAGCAAAACGTCTTGCTAAAATGTATTTTAACGAGATTATGAGCGGCCGTTATGACCCTGCGCCAAGTGCAACAGCATTTCCAAATGATTCGGATGATCGTTATGAAGGTATGCTAGTAGTACGCAGTGAACTAAAGAGTATGTGTTCGCATCATCACCAACCAGTAAGCGGTGTTGCATATATTGGTATTATTGCCGCAGACAAACTAATTGGTCTAAGCAAGTACACACGTATTGCACAATGGTGTGCTAGACGTGGAACACTACAAGAAGAACTTGCAAATGATATTGCACGTGAGATTCAAGCAGCAACTGACGCAGAACACTTGGGTGTTTACATTCAAGCAACACACGGTTGCTGTGAGAATCGTGGCATTATGGCACATAGCAGTCTTACACAAACAACTGTGCTTAAAGGTGCGTTTAAAGATGATGCAGGTACAAAGAAAGAGTTCTTTGATAACATCAAACTACAACAGGAGTTTAGTTGCTAATGAAGTATGTAATTGACATCGACGGAACTATCTGTAAGGAAGTAATTATTCCAGGCACTGGTGGAAAGAAAGACTACGCTAAACATATTCCGATGCTGGATCGTATTGCAAAAGTAAATGCATTGTATGATGCAGGACACACAATAAAATATATGACAGCACGAGGTTGTGTGAGCAAAATTGATTATTATGATTTAACTAAAGATCAATTAATAAACTGGGGTGCAAAGCATCACGAACTAAGCGTAGGGGAGAAAGAAAACTATGACATCTGGATTGACGACAAAGCATTCTGGAGTGAAAACTTCTTCCGGGCAACCGGCGAATCATACGAATAAAAAACGCAGTCTATCAGAGTTAGATACTGTGATAGACGAAATACTTGCTCAGGCTCCGCCAGAGTGGTTTAGCAAAATTGATAAGATAATCGAGGAGAGGAAAAATGGCTAATATTAGAAAATGGGTATTTGATTGTTGGAATGTAGTAATGGATCACGAAAAGAATCCATTGAGTGCAATTCCAGACTTTAGCACACGACATATGATTATGCAAGTACTTGCATGGATGTGGTGTATTGT
>Ga0209137_1003802_pt1 | contig 12383 bp, 7 predicted proteins | sample SaaInl5LU_22_DNA_FD_184642 | JGI IMG/M metagenome (GOLD analysis project Ga0209137, IMG submission 184642) | Marine microbial communities from expanding oxygen minimum zones in the Saanich Inlet - ESP_105LU_22_DNA (SPAdes) (version 2) | ecosystem: Environmental > Aquatic > Marine > Intertidal... | reverse complement strand
GCAATGCTGTTCGAATCCATCCCGACGAGAGGGATGAGACAAACGAGATTCGGTTAACGCAAGTTGACCAACACAGTTCGGTGGAGTGGGTGAGTGGCTGAACAACACCGCCGCTCAAGGGTGCATACCTTAACCGGTATCGAGGGTTCGACAAAACGCGTAGCGTTTTGGACGCAGGAGCACCGCGACGGCGCCCCGAAGGGGTGAGAACAGCAGAGGCAATGCTGTTCGAATCCATCCCGACGAGAGGGATGAGACAAACGAGATTCGGTTAACGCAAGTTGACCAACACAGTTCGGTGGAGTGGGTGAGTGGCTGAAACCACACCCCTGCTAAGGGTGCATACCTTAACCGGTATCGAGGGTTCGAATCCCTCCTCCACCGCCATCTTTAAAAGGCACCCATCGGGTGCCTTTTTTATTGCAGTCTCGTCGCGAGCGTCCTTCCCTCAAGCACAGCTTTCGGGCGTTGGCCATGCCGCGGCCTTTCGGGTTGGGATGGTAGAGTATGCGGCTTGTACACAGTGATAGTGGTTATTTGCTCCCTCGATTGAATCAGACTTTCAAGTCTACATCTCTTGCGCAAACTGTTTATAATGCGGTTTTGGTAGAAAAGGGCGCCGCTATGTCCCACATAGAACACCATTACATCCACCGCGTCGGTTGGCTTCGCGCCGCGGTATTGGGGGCCAACGATGGCTTGGTCTCGACCGCCAGTTTAATTGTGGGCGTAGCTGCATCGGGCGTTGGTCAGTCAGAGATCTTGTTGGCCGGAACTGCGGGACTTGTGGCTGGCGCGATGTCGATGGCTGCAGGGGAGTACGTGTCGGTCAGCTCACAAGCAGATACAGAACGTGCTGATTTAGCCAAGGAAAGAGAAGCGTTAAAGCGCGCGCCAGAAGCCGAGCTGAAAGAACTTGCTGAGATCTATGTCGGGCGAGGTGTGGCGCGAGAGACCGCAATGGAAGTAGCGACTCAGCTCACAGAGCATGATGCCTTAGGCGCTCATGCGCGCGATGAGTTGGGTATTATGGATTTAACCGCAGCAAGACCATTGCAAGCGGCTTTGACCTCTGCAGTCACATTTTCTGCAGGGGCGATTATTCCATTATTGGCCGTGATATTTTTGTCAAGAACCCACGTGGCTATTGCAGTGACGCTCGTAACACTCATCGGATTAGCTCTACTGGGCGCAACGGGCGCCCGCTTGGGTGGCGCGAAGATCGGTCTGGGTGTCGTTAGAGTGACGTTGTGGGGGGCTGCGGCGATGGGCTTTACCTCCATTGTAGGTTATTTATTTGGAGTTGCTGTCGCGTAGATTTGGCACTCAGACCTGAACCTTGCCTTGATTGTGTGCCCCTTCGGACCTTGCACTCGGAGCATCAATTCGCAATTGAGTTAGTCCCTTATTGCGCGTCGTGAACGATCGTTAACGTAGATCTTCCTAGGTTCAATGATAGTCGTTGTTTTTATTGATTTTGGCAGTTATTGTGCCTAAGAATAAACAACAGTAAACGGGGTCAGAGGTGTCAGCAATTCATCGCTTATACGCGGTTGGTCATTCCTTATTTGCCGGGCGCGCTCGCTCGTATATGGTCAAACAGCGAATTCCTTTCAAAGAGCTATCGTCTGGACACGAGTCGTTTAAGCATGAAATTCTGCCGCTGGGCAAAAAGCCAACGATTCCTACTCTGGCTACGCCCGAGGGCACAGTGGTTCGCGATGGTGCAGAAATCATTGAGTATTTCGAACGTGCTCGTGGCTATCAGAGTCACCCGTCAACACCCAAGCAAAACATCGTAAGTTTGCTGTTCGATGTTATCGGTGCCGAAGGTTTGTTGCGCGCTGCTATGCATTACCGGTGGAACTTCCCAGAGACTAATCTAGATTTTCTGACCGAACATTTCATGCATGTTCAGCGTGATAAACCCGGCAAAGAGGAAAAGTGCGAGCGCATGATGGATAAGATGCGGCATGTAGCGCAGTTGTGGGGCGTTAACGAAACTACGATGCCCGTGGTTGAAGCCCACTACTGTGATGTGCTAGACGCGCTTCAGGCGCACTTTTCGACCATGCCTTACTTGCTGGGAGGTAAGCCGTGCATCGGTGACTACGGCATGATTGCGCCTTTGTTCGCCCACCTTGGGCGAGACCCGTATCCACTCAAGCTGATGCAGGACAGAGCCATCAAAGTCTATCGTTGGGTAGAGCGAATGAATCGCCCCGACCAAGATGCGCCTGAGTTCTTTTGCGCGACCGAGGATTGGCTTGCTGATGATGAGGTTCCCGGTACGTTATTAAATGTATTAAATGCTATTGCCGAAGACTTTGTGCCTGAGACACTGGCGCAAGCCGAGGTGATAAACGCTTGGCTAGCTAGCAATGTGCCAGAGTCGGGAGCGCCTGCTGCACGCATGATGGCTCCGGCGAGTTTTGAATTGCGCGGGCAAACGATTGAGGGTGTCTCTGCTCCTTATCGTTTTTATTTGCTGCAGCGCGTGCAAGACGCCATCGATGTGCTAGCCGACGAGACTCGTGAGTCAGTGCTCGACATGTTGAAGCAGTGCGGCATGCGTTCGATTGTGGAAGCGCGCCTGACGCGACGAATACGCTTCGTCGAGAACGAGGAAGTATGGGTATAAAGTGCTCGAATAATTAGGAGAAAGTAATGAAAAAAGCAGTGCAGGGTTTGGTTTTTTTAATGGCAACAGCCTTCATGTTTATGGGGTTGCGTTGGTGGTTTGACCCGATCGGCTCGGCCAGTGAGTTCGGTATGACTTTATCGACGGGTGTCGGGCTGAGTACCGAAATTGGCGACATTAGCAGTCTGTTTATCACAGGATCTCTCTGCATGTTTTTGGGCTTGTTCAAAGGCGATGTGCGCTGGTTTTATGCACCCACTTTATTGGTTGTTTTTGCGGCAATAGGTAGAACAATAGCCTGGGCTTTTCACGATGCATCGCTTGCGCTAGCGTTCATCGTCCCAGAGATTGTTTTTGCTCTGATAAATCTCGCGGCTATCAAGCTTTTGGGGTCCGAAAACGACGCCTGAGGTTTACGCCGTAGGCCTTGGTTCAAGCATACTTGTCCAGTAAATGAGAGTCGGTAGTGTGGGATAATCGAGTTTCTCTAGCGCATGTTGTTTGTGCAGTTTGACAGTTCGCAGGGCGATCTCCAGCCGATCACTGATTTCTGTGTTGCGATAGCCCTGAGAGACCAATTTGATCACATCGAGCTCTCGCGGCGTTAACTTACTGAAGCGCTCTGCCACTTCGCTCTGCTCGACGCGAAGAGCAAGCAGTTCTCGGTGCGTTGATAGCGCATTTTTCACGGTGTTCAGCAAATCGTCGATATCAAGTGGCTTTAGAAGAAAACGGTAGGCGCCTTGGTCATAGGCTCTGACGACTTCGAGTTCGGTCGAGTTGCCGCTCATCATAATAACGGGAATGTCGGCGGGGCGCTCGGTTAAGACGCGCAACCCTGAGCTGAATTGCAGAACGACGTCGCACAGAATGACGGCGGGCGTGTTGATCTGTGTGTCATGCAGCGCGGCATATTCATTTGATTCGTCGGGGGATGGTGCGCACGCAACGTGATAACCCTCTGAAAGCAACAAAGCCTCGAGCGACTGACGCAGCGAATCGTCGTCTTCAAATACGAAAACTGAACCGCAATTGCGCCTGTGCTGACTGTTGATGTCATGTATCGTTTGAAGTTTCAGGCTCGGCATTTCCTGATTGCACGGCGTCGCCGTATTTGTTGTGTAATGGCAGAGTAACACGAAACACCGCCTGTTGACCGTGACTTCGGATGGTCTCAATTTCTCCCCCGAGTTCCTTTATTACGGTGTAGGCAATAAAAATAGGTAAGGTGTGGCTTGCCAATAAATTCCGAGTGGTGGGTCCCACGTTTTGTACCTGTGTAGTAAAGGGGTTGCTTTCAGATTGAACACAGGTGAGCTCGAGTATCGCGCTCTGAAATCTTGAAAACAGGGCAGCTCGCACTTTCACTTTGCGAGGCGATTGAGCGTTTTCCAGATTAAACTCAAGCAATTTTAAAATAACTTGTAGCAATAGCTTGTGATCGTAACAGAATACAAAGACATCTTCACAAGTGGTAGGGATCAACTCGAGCTGTCTGGCTCGGTAGGGTTTTTCGTAAAGACTAAGACCGATGTTGAGTAGCTGCGTTAAGTTGGTGGCCACATTTTCGGGTGGTCGAGCAGACATGTAGGATCGAATGCTGTGAAGTTGTGTCGATAGCCTTTGCCCGTATTGATTGATCGCTTGCATCTGGCGAGTACGGTACGTCAAAGGGTCATCAGATTCGTGTGCTGCTGCATCTGTTATCAGTGCGCGTAATCGTTCGAGTTGTGGCTGTAAATCCTGGTGTAAAGAATCGACTATCTGGTTGAGCGAGGCATTCAGGTCGGCATCAGCTAGAGCCTTTGCAGCGCGGTTAGTCTCAGTTAACTTGGTGAGTTCTGCCTGGCGATGGGCGTCTGTATCGCTTCGCGCCTTAAAATGAAGGCCAATGTAGCTAAAGTGAATAATTGTTGATCCAGCTAGCGAAGCGACCCCGAAAACAAAATTCCCGAATCCTTCAATAACGACATCGGGCATGTCGAGCAAGACCCAACGCAGCGTGAGTAAAAGGGCCAGTACTGCAAGAGCAAAATAGCTACGCCCCATGATTTTCGTCATATTGGTGTTGGTTTTATTGGCATGCAATGCAACGCCCGGGCAGGCTAAAGCACTGGCGAGAATGATTCGAGACCAAAGTGCCTCGAGAGTCGAACTGTTCGATAGGCTCATTAATGGTGCGAGTGAAGCAATAGTAAGCCCCGCTAAAACCCAAAGCGCTCGGGGTATGGGGTTATCGGCATTTGGTGATTTCGCCAGAACCAAGCTTTGCATCACAATTGAGATAATCATTAGCGAAAACGCGACGCTAAAGTGCACGTTCTTGCTGCTGATCGGGTCGAGTGCAATCAGTACAAGGCTCGCACCAAATAGCAGTGCTGCAAAGCACCACAGCCAAAGATACTGTATGCCCTGACTGTGGAGCGCCCAGGCTGAGACAGCGCCCAAAGCCAGGGTGTTTAGCCCTACCGTCATGAACAGCGTTAAATTATCAAGCACGGCTTTGAACCCGTGTGGGGAACAGCAGGTTGACCTCAAAACCCACAGGTTTACTATTTTTCCATTGAATTAAGCCACGGTTCCTGTGCATTAAGTCCTTGCATACTGTAAGGCCCAGGCCCAAACCATTGGGCTTGCTCGTGTAAAAGGCGCTGCCCACTGAGGGCGCTTCGGCGGGGCTTAAGCCTGGACCGTTATCAATAATGGCAACTTCTATATTCCCGTAATCCCTGTTTCGGGTCTTTATCGTGATGGTTGGGTTTTTGGTCGAAGCCAGAGCCTCTAGGGCGTTGGTCAGTACGTTGATCATTACGCGCTGATAATCAAATGAATCACCCAAAATTAGGGCAGAGGCTTTGTCACTAATATGCACCGTTAAGCCGATGTTATCGGCTTGGCTTTTGAGCGCACTGAGGGCAGGCTCCATGACTTTGCGTCGGAAGTCGAGCCGGTCGTAGTCTGGAATGGCCGTTAGCGATGGATCTTTGCCGTAGAGATGCATCAAGCGCTCGGCTCGATCGATATCGTTGATGGCGCGCTTGGCATGCTCATCAAAGGATATGCCCCGATTACTGGATTGCAGCGCTCGAGTCATCATTTGCAGGTTGATGCTGAGTGAGGTCACGGGTTGCGAGATGTCGTGGTTGATTTGATTTGAAAAAATACGCTTTGCTGTATCTCGCTCTGAGTTCGCTAGCGTGTCGCGTATTGATTTGAGCTGATATTGCCGAGCCTGTTCGCGCGATTGTTCAATGCTGAGCTTCAGGTTGCGTTCGAATAAGAATCCGACGAAACCGATTTGGTTCATGGATGTCGTAATAACACCTGCGATCGCGGGCAGAAGTGCCACGGTGGCATGGTCTAGCGGTGTAAATTCTGCCCCCCTCATTGTCGCGATGATTTGGTTGGCAAAACTAATGGTCAGCAGAGTGTGAGCTGTGGCGATTGCCCAGGGGTTCTTCGCTTTAAAGTGGAAGGCTGAGCGAGCTGCTTGATAGACAAGAGCCAGACAGGCGAGACACAGGCCAATTCGGGCAGACATCGCACGCTCCCAATGCAGTCCGGTGGACTCAAAAGCAACAATGGCGCCGCTGAAAAGCGCCAAAGAGATCAGCGGAAGCGCTATGGGGTAGCGATGAGTGCGGTCAGAATACAGGATTTGTGCGCCCGCGATTATTGCGCCGCACAGGAAAATATTGCTGGCGTAAAGACCGATCCAAACAGGGGCAAGGTCTCTAATCGTAAAACACAATATCCCAACACCGCTAATGGCCCCCGCAAATGCCCAGCTCCAAACTAATCGAGCGTGATGACGATCGTCTTTTAAGGCGATCCATATGGCCAGCGGAAGTGTTAGCGAAAACAACGCTGAGCCGAACATCAGTGTGCGTGCATCAAGCTCTATCATTGTTCTATACCTGAAAGCTGGATTTCATAATACACCGAACAAAGACGCTGCCTACTGCCCTAATGGGCTAGAGCGCGAGATTTCTGGTAACTTACTTCGCCCTACATGTCCGCGAGTTAGGGGTTCGGCGCGCTCATAATCGATGATTTCCCGTTTATCTCATCTTAAATCCCCCGTATCGCGTATCGCTTAAATTGCCGAATCGTTTGTGGGATAACAACGCTGCCTAAATGCATAAACGTAAAATAAACGGGGTTATACATGTCTGATCCAATTAGAAGGACGCAACGTTACCTAGGTATGGCCGCTGCTTTAGCGGTATTAAGTGCCTGCGGTGGCGGCAGCGATAGCGCTAAATCACCGGTTACCGAAGCTTTTTATCCAGAACCCGAAAACGAGTGGACGCTCGTTTGGGCTGAGGACTTCGATGGCGCATCTCTCGATTCTACAATCTGGGAAGCGCAACTCGGTGATGGTGCCGAATACGGTTTGACTCGCTGGGGCAACAATGAGTTGCAGTGGTACCAATCCGAGAACGCAACGGTAGCTGATGGAATGCTGACCATCACAGCAAAAGCTGAAGAGGTGCAAGCAGGATTTCCATATACATCGGCGCGTTTGCGAACCGCAGAAAAGTTTGACTTCAAATACGGTCGTGTAGAAGTGCGCGCCAAAGCGGCAGAAGGGCAAGGCCTGTGGTCTGCTGTCTGGATGTTGCCTACCGATTCGCCATACGGCAACTGGGCTTCAAGCGGCGAGGTGGATATCATGGAAGTGGTCAACGCGGGCACCGACGGCCAGCGCGTATTCACCACCGTGCACCACGGCTTTCCATGGCCTCTGAACCAGTTGAGCGGATTGGATGTTGCACTTGATAGCCCAGCATCTGATTTCCACACCTATGCCTTAGAGTGGGAGGAAGATGAACTCCGTTGGTTTATCGACGGTGTGCACGTTAAAACGGTAGGGGCTGATCATTACTACAGCTACTTCTACAAAGATACAGCGACTGGCTATGCGTCGGGTCCTGCTTCTGCACCTTTTGATACTGAATTCCACTTGTTGGTCAACTTGGCCGTGGGTGGCAACCTACCAGGTGATGTGAGCGCAGGCGATATCCCATCAGACATGGTGATCGACTACATTCACGTGTACGAGTGTAGCTACGGCCAAGCAGATGGTGGTGGCTGCAACAGCAATGCGGACCGCACTTTAGAGCGTCCCGATGCGCAAGAGCCCTTTCAGGCTAGCTTCCCAATGTATTCCGATCAGGCCGAGGGCTTCTCTTGGGTGATTGGTGGCGAAGAAGTCGTGCAGCAGCTTGCAGTGAATTCGTTCTGGAACAACGAAGGTGCGCTAACCTTCATGGAAAGCGCGGTTGATGGGCGTGGCAACGTCATCGAAGTGATGACCTCGAACATGGGTAACATTTCGCTTAACACCACTGACGGCTCGACTGTGTCGTTGTTTGGTTTTGGTAACAACCCCAACTTCTGGGAAATCCACGCTGGCGAAATTAAGTTTGATATGTACATCGACAGCGCCGGAACGGATCTAGAAAGCTCGATCTTTATTAAAATGGACAGCGGTTATCCTGTCTTGGGTCAGAAAGAGCTGAAAGTGGCGGATTTACCTAAGGATGAGTGGTTCAGCTACAGCGTTAAAGTCAACGACCTGTTGGCCAGCCCGCTGCCTGATCAGGCCGGTCTAGATACCAGCAAAGTCAACAGCTTGTTTGTACTTGAGCCCACAAGCTCAGCGCATGTCATGGTAGACAACATCGTCTTGGCTTGCGGACATCCTTCACGTAATGGCTGCGGTGTCACGCCTCCAGGTGGTGAAGTGGATGGTGCTTTGGCGCCAGTATTCGTCGATGGCGAAGTCAACAAAACCTTATGGGATCGTGGCGCTTGCGGTTACGATACGACGGTGAATGGTGATTACTGCGATGATGGCAATACCAGCAACCTGATTACTTGGACTGTGACCGACTCTGGTGATCCAGATGTGGGCAGCGCTTTGCTGGTCAACTTTGGAACCAACGGCGCTAACGGTGTGTTCTTCTTCGGCTCAGCGGGTGGTGTCGATGTCAGTGAATTCGAAGCCGAAGGTAAGCTCTTGTTCGATCTGAATATTCCTGCAGCTACAGCTGCGGCTGGCATGGTGTACAAGGTGGATTGCTTTTACCCCTGTGGTACCGGCGATCAAGTGCTTGATTTGACTGGTTATGAGCCTGGTACTTGGAAAACCTTTGAAGTGTCTGTGTCTGACCTGAAGTCTCTGGGTCTTGATCTAACCAAGGTTAATGCGGGTATTGTACTGTTCCCCACGTGGGCTAGTCAGCAGGGTCTGTCGTTCCAGGTTGCAAACGTGCGCTACGAGGTCGCGGGCAGTGAGCCACCAGCGGGCGGTGTCGCAACGCAGTACGGTCCAGCTGACTTCAGCGGTACTTTCGGTGGTGCATTCGTAGATGCGACAGAGACGTACACGTTCCCATCAGGCGCCGAAGTGTGGGGCGGGTTTGCCAACAATAATGGTGACATGTACCCAATGGAGTTCGCTAACGGCGGTAAGGTCACCTTCACGGCAGCGATCCCAGAAGGCGGTGTCGATACAAACGTACGCTTCGTGTTTGAGAATGCGCCATACCCAGATGTCGACCCCAACTTCAGCACAGCTAACGTGTTGGTAAGTGGTGGTGAAGCGACTTACGAGGTGGAAATTCCTGCACAGGCCGAAGGCCAGACCTTTAGCAGCTTATTGATGTACATCGTTGAGCGCGATCAGCCTGTTATGGTAACCAATGTGATGGTTACTGCGAATGCAGCCGAAGCGCCAGTTGTCCTAGTGGAATCAGCGAATGCAGATTTCAGCGGTACATTTGGCGGTGCTTTTGTTGACGCGAGTGAAGTGTACACGTTCCCTACCGGCGCAGAGGCATGGGGCGGCTTCGCTAACATTAACGAGGCGCTTTACCCATTCACCTTTGGTCAGGGCGGCGAAGTTCGGTTTACGGCTGCGCTTCCTGATGGAGTTGCCGACACTGGCGTGCGCTTTGTGTTCGAGAATGCGCCGTACCCAGATGTTAATCCTAACTTTAGCACTGATGTGGTGACTGTCAGTGGAACTGCCGAAATGGAGTACTCTGTAGCCATTCCGAATCAGGCGGCAGCGCAAACCTACAGTTCGTTCTTGATGTACATCGTGGAGCAGGATCAGCCTGTCACGATCAAGAACATCCGCGTAGCGACACCACAGTGATATGAGCGATAACGATATTAAGAAACGTTTGCAAGGGGTAACCAATATGCAACATAAGGCATTTAATAAAAACCCAATGGCGACCGCAGTGACGGTTGCCATGGGTATGGCCATTAGTTCAATGGCTATTCAAGCCCAAGAGCAACAGCCTGTTCTTGAAGAGGTGGTTGTTACGGGTATCAAGGCGAGCTTAAAGCGCGCGATGGACACCAAGCGCGATTCAGCTGGTGTTGTCGACGCAATTACGGCGGAAGACATCGGTGCGTTTCCAGATACCAACCTAGCCGAATCGTTACAGCGTATTACGGGTGTAGCGATTGACCGTACGCGGGGCGAAGGTTCTACCGTTACCGTCCGTGGTTTTGGTGCGGATTTTAACTTGGTGACGCTAAACGGCCGTCAGATGCCAACGCACTCCGGTGGTGGTCGCTCATTTGACTTCGGCGACTTGGCCTCAGAAAGCGTCTCAGGCGTTGAAATCTATAAAACGGGTCAGGCCAGCGTGCCAACCGGTGGTATTGGTGCGACTATTAACATCAAAACCGCTAAGCCGCTTGACGATCCAGGTCTGAAAGTCGCGTTCAGTACCAAAGCTGTGCATGATCTTTCGACCGCGGAAGGCGATGATTACACACCCGAAATCTCCGGTTTGATCAGCCAGACCTTCTTCGATGACACCATTGGTGTTGCGTTGTCAGGCTCATTCCAAGAGCGTAATAATGGTCAAGCGGGTGCGTTTAATACGCAGTGGTTTGAGCGTCCAGGGCAAGCGATTGCTGATAACGGGCAGCAGACCAATAAGCCCGGTGAAGGCGACTTAGCAGCATTGCCTCAGCAGGTCGTATACCAGCTAGACGAGTGGGAGCGTACCCGCATAAACGGTCAGCTGACCCTTCAGTGGCGTCCAGTTGAGTCAGTGACGGCGACCTTGGATTACACCGTTGCTGAGTTGGAGCTGGATCATCGTTACAACAATATGTCGATTTGGTTTAGCCCAACAGGCCAATCGGCAACTTGGACGGATGGTCCGATTGCATCGCCTCTTATCTACACAGAAACGTTTAACCAGCCTGATACTCCAATGGGTGCTGGTGTTGACGCTTCTAAAAACGAGCGCTCGTCGCTGGGTTTTAACCTGCAGTGGGATGTCACAGATCGCTTGACCCTAGAGCTAGATCATCATGATTCTAAAGCCGAACGTAATCCAAACAGCCCCTATGGTAGCTCCGCTAACCTGTCGATCGCTGCTTTTGGGCGTGAGGCAGCGACGGTTGATTTCTCGCAACAGATTCCTGTGACCACGATCACGCGTAACGATCCACTGTCGCCAGATGATATGCAGATCACCGGTAGTGTGTTCGCTAACAACTGGGCCGAGATGAACATCGAACAGACTCGTTTGAACGGTACCTTTGAGTTCAACGAGTCGCTGTCGATTGATTTCGGTGTCAGCCAGTCGGATCTTGATAACTTTGAGGCAGGCAGTATCGTGCAGCGTAATAGCTGGGGTCAGAACCAAGCCTCCGCCTTCGGTGCAATCGCTGACCTAATGGTCCCAGCTTCATTGAAAGGTATCTACGATCAGTTGAGTGGTGGTAATCAGGTCGTCAACAACTTCTTTATGTTCGACATGGCAGCGGTTGCTGAACGCGGTGCCTTCCTGCAGTCGTTGCCGTCAACCGACACCTACTACTTGCCAACTGCGCTAGCGGGTGGAGATTGCGGTACCGGTTTCTGTGCAGACAGCACCAAAGGTTTCGGTAACCAATTCCGAGAAGAGACGCAGTCCGCCTACATTCAGGTTAACTATGACGGTGTGATGTTCGATCGTGATTTTAGTGTCCGCGCTGGGGTTCGCTACGAGGAGACCGATGTAACCTCGAGTGCGGAGTCACAGGATTATGTGCGCATTGAATGGGCCTCTACCAACGAGTTTTCTGCGGTACCTTCAGGCGATACCATTCCCTCAGCACTGACCGATAAGTACGATTACACCTTGCCGAGTATCGACTTCAGCATCGATGTCACTGAGGACATTAAGTTCCGCGCGTCATACAGCGAAACGATCGCTCGCTCGCCGTTCTCGAACTTGGTGGGTAACCTGTCGATCGGCACGGTCTTACGTGTTGTCGAAGGCCAGCACACTGCTGACGGTTTCAGAGGAAACCCTGGCTTATTGCCGCACGAAGCGGAGAACTGGGATTTGTCGTTAGAGTACTACTACGGGGATTCAAGCTACGTGTCGGTCGGTTACTTTGACAAGAGCGTGGAGAACTTCGTCACGGCGGGTGAGCAAGAGGACGTTGTTTTGTTCCCGAATTTAGCACACCCTGCTCTGGGTCCCTTGTATTCGTCGGCAATTGACGCTTTGGGTGTGACAGCATCTAACGCGGACATTCGCGACTACATCTTTACCAACTTCCCGAACGAGCCCGGCGTTGATGTCGCAGCTCAGACAATTACTGGTGTAGTTGGTCGTGATGACCCTGCATACTTTGATGTCGACACAAGCTTGAACTCAGCCGAGATTGCAGAAATCGATGGTTGGGAAATTGCTTGGCAGCATGACTTCGC
>Ga0209137_1003799_pt1 | contig 12386 bp, 10 predicted proteins | sample SaaInl5LU_22_DNA_FD_184642 | JGI IMG/M metagenome (GOLD analysis project Ga0209137, IMG submission 184642) | Marine microbial communities from expanding oxygen minimum zones in the Saanich Inlet - ESP_105LU_22_DNA (SPAdes) (version 2) | ecosystem: Environmental > Aquatic > Marine > Intertidal... | reverse complement strand
AGGATCGGCGGGGCACCGTCGGTCTGGTTTAACAAAATCGGGTAGTCGCTACTGGTTATGGGAATAACCTGTGCGCCGCAGCGCTCCAGCCGTTGTTGTGAGTGATCTAGCTTGCGCTGCCAAGAATGCTCGCGGTAGTGCGCCTGAAGTCCGGCGATAACGGGTTGCGCCTCGGTAGGATAGTCGCTGGGGTCAGCTTCAAAGATGGCACTATAACTCTGGCAGTACTCGAGCAGTTGGCGCTGGCGCTTTGCGGTGAAGCCGTCAAGCTGCTGCGCGACGAGTGCGTAGTGACATTCCATGTCCACAGGGCATTCCTTTATTTCAAAGAGAGTGTTTGAGTATCGTGCTCTAAGGCCCGAACCGCTTATGGATTCACTAAACGGTCACCAATGTCGATCTGACGGTCTGCCTCCATCACTAAGGCAAAGCTCATCTTTTCATAGGTGTAGAACACCATCACTAGGCCAATGCGCTCATCGGGAAGGCGAATTTGCTCACCGGTCATGCGGTCTTTTGTGAGATCACCGAGCTTGTAGATGGCCAGCGTATCACCGGCTTGCAGGCCCTCGCGCTGACCGCGATTGAGCCCAACCACGTCAAAGGCGCCGGCATTGCGAACACCGTCCTCGACGCTGATAACCGACGCTTCGATGGACTGGGCTGGCGCGCGTGGGTAGAACGTTGAGGCCAAGGTGCGCTCTTCGCTGGCGAGCAGACGGTCATTGATGCGAATTTCCTGTGCCGCACGGGTCGCGCCCAGCGTCGCAATATCTCCTTTCACCGCTTTTACTTTCGCGGCGCCGACATCGATAGCGCGAAGCCCTAACAGCTCTCCGCTTGCAGGATCAATATAGGGGTCGCCGCGCCGGTAAATACCGTAATTCAACCGATTGGCGGAGAAATCTCCGCGCGCGTAAAAGTCATCGCCGCTACCCACCAAGATACGTCGCTCTTGGCCACCCAAAATGTAGGGTGCGGCATTCAGGGTGGCGTCGTCAGTAACACGGTTTTTTGAGAGGAAATTATCAACAATATCTAGGGGGAGGGCGGCGATTGCGTCTGCGTGTCCAACACTTCTGGCCTCTGGCGAGAGCTTCAAATCACGGCTGCGATCGACGCGCAGCTGGGGAACGCCATCGACGTAAACCAAACTGATAATGTCACCAGGATAAATCAGATGGGGGTTTTCAATTTGCTGGTTGGCATGCCAGATTTCCGGCCACAACCAAGGGCTTTGCAAGAACACGGCGGAAATATCCCACAGCGTGTCGCCGCGCTTCACAGTGTAGCGCTCGGGAACATCTGCATTTAGCTTGAGGTCTTCAGCAACCGCGGGGCTTGGGCCGGCGAGTAGGAGTGCAAGGAGAGTCGTAACCAATACAGTATTTTTCATAGCTGTGAGTCCTTTCTCTGGGCGGGGTTAGTGTATAATTCCTCAGGTCCACGAGTGTTCGTTGAGGATACTTAGTCAGGAAAGCGAAATAAGAGGCCGCCGAGTTATCCTAATGGTAGCAGCGCTTTTAACTTTTTTTTAAAAATCTATCACAATAGCTATGGCCATTTTAAATATTCTCGAATTCCCCGACCCCAGACTGCGCACGGTTGCCAAGCCTGTGAGCAAGGTCGATGCAACCATAAAAACGCTGATTAAAGATATGTTCGACACCATGGCATCGGCCAACGGTATTGGGCTTGCAGCGTCACAAGTCGATGTGCATCTTCGCATCATTGTGATGGATTTAGGCGAGACGGAGTCTCGCCCCCGCGTATTTATAAATCCGGAAATTGAAGTGCTTGATCAAGATATGAGCCCCTACGATGAGGGCTGCCTCTCGGTGCCGGGTTTCTACGAGACCATTGATCGCCCTGCGCACGTGATGATTCGCGCACTGGATGGCGACGGCAATCCATTCGAAGAAGAAGCTCATGGCCTGCTCGCCGTCTGTATACAGCATGAAATCGACCATCTAGAAGGCAAACTGTTTGTTGACTACCTATCGCCGTTCAAACGCCAACGCATCCGCAAAAAACTTGAAAAACTGCACAAGCAGAACCCATAGGATGGTTTAGCGTGAAAATACTTTTCGCCGGCACGCCTGAGTTTGCGGCGGCTCACCTGCAAACCCTGCTAGACAGCCCCGAGCATTCTGTTGTGGGCGTTTACACACAGCCAGATCGGCCCGCCGGGCGCGGCAAAAAGCTCTCCGCAAGCCCTGTCAAAGCGCTAGCTCTGCAGCACAACCTGCCTGTATTTCAACCGCCATCATTAAAGCCGCCCGAGCAGCAAGCCCTGCTGGCACAGCTCGGTGCCGACATCATGGTAGTAGTGGCCTACGGGCTTATTCTGCCGCAACAGATTCTCGACACCCCGCGACTGGGCTGCATTAATGTCCACGCCTCAATTTTGCCGCGCTGGCGCGGCGCGGCACCTATCCAGCGCGCCATTGCGGCAGGAGATAAAGAAACCGGTATCACTATTATGCAGATGGATGCTGGGCTCGATACCGGCGCCATGCTGAGCATTTCTCGCTGCCCCATAAGCCATGACGAAACAAGCGCATCACTGCACCTTAAACTGCAACAACTGGGCGGACCGGCACTGTTGAGCACCCTTGCACACCTTGACGCAGGCAGTGCCGTGGGCATTGTCCAAGACGATCAGGACAGCTGCTATGCGGCAAAAATTGACAAGGCCGAGGCGCTGATCGATTGGGCGCAACCCGCAGCGGAACTCGATCGACGCATTCGCGCGTTTGACCCCTTTCCGGTGGCCTATACCACTCTGGGCGATCTGCGCATCAAAATATGGCGAGCACAGGTGGTTCCGGCGACCCATTCCGCCCCGGGGCAAATTGTCAGGGCCGATTCACAGGGCCTCCTCGTTGGCTGCGGTGAGCAGTCTCTCCTGATCACAGAAATTCAGCTGCCCGGCAAATCTCGAATGGCGGTGGCCGATAGCCTGAACGCCCGCGCTGAACTGTTTGCCCCCGGCACGCAGTTGGGACGCTGATGAACACTCGCGCAGCCACGGCGGAAGTCATAGCACAGGTGCTGCGCGGAAAATCACTTTCTGCATTGCTACCGGACTATGCAAACAAAGTCGCCGAAAAAGATGTCGGACTGTTGAAAGAGCTGTGTTTCGGCACGTTGCGCTGGTATCCCGCCATTGAGTTACTGCTCAAAGAGCTGATGCCCAAACCCCTGCGGGAAAAAGAGTTTGAAATCCAAGGGCTGTTAGCGAGCGGACTCTATCAACTGATGCACACTCGCATTGCCGACCACGCTGCCATCAACGAGACCGTAGCCGCTGTTAGCAAACTCAATCGCCCCTGGGCCAAAGGTTTAGTGAATGCTGTGCTGCGCAATTTTCAGCGCCAGCGCGCTGAGCTAGACGCGCAATTGGCGAAAAACCCCGTATTTACCACCGCCCACCCCCAGTGGCTGCTCGACCACTTTTTTAACACGTGGGGGGCGCCCATTGCGCAACAAATTATTCTTGCCAACAATCAGCGCGCACCCTTGACCCTGCGTGTCAATCAGCGATGCGTCAGTCGCGCGGAGTACCTCGGCCAACTGGCTGATGCAGGAATAGAGGCGACAGCAACGCAATATAGCCAAGAGGGGATTTTGCTCGCCTCACCCCTAGATGTGGCTGAGCTGCCTCATTTCGCCGAGGGCTTTGTCAGCGTGCAAGACGAGGCCGCGCAATTGGCGGCATCCCTGTTGTTGCTTGCGCCGAACCAGCGCGTGCTGGATGCCTGCTGCGCACCCGGCGGCAAGACCTGCCACATTTTAGAAACACAGCCGAACTTGCACTCTGTCGTGGCTGTTGAGATGGAAAGTCGGCGCATCAAGCGCGTTGAAGAAAACCTCGCTCGCCTCGGCCTGCAGGCCGACCTTAAAGTCGCCGATGCCAGCGCATTGGACAGTTGGTGGGACGGCCAGCCCTTCGACCGGCTACTAATCGACGCACCCTGTTCCGCCAGCGGCGTTATTCGCCGCCATCCCGATATCAAACTACTGCGCAAAGCTGCGGATATTGGTAAGCTTGCTGCGGTACAGCTGGGGCTTCTGCGCGCTCTCTGGCAAACCTTAAGCCCCGACGGTATTGCGCTTTACGCGACCTGCTCGGTGCTGCCGGAAGAAAACGATCAGGTCGTGAAGGCATTTTTGGCAGAAACCCCCGACGCCGAACTACTCCCGATAGAGGCAGAGTGGGGGCTAAAAACCGATTATGGCAGACAGCTCTTCCCCATAATCGACGGTAGCGACGGCTTTTACTACGCGCGCTTGCGCAAGAAAAGTGAACAACACGGCTGATAACAACCCGGAATCATAATGAAGATAATAATTGTTGGTGCAGGACAGGTAGGCGGCACACTGGCAGAAAATCTCGCTCGGGAATACAACGACATTACAGTGGTCGACATTAGCGAAGTCGCCCTGCGATCGTTAAAAGATCGCCTCGACATTCGCACCATTGTCGGCACAGGCTCGCACCCCGATGTTTTAGTCGATGCGGGCATTGAAGAAGCCGATATGATAGTCGCTGTGACCAACAGCGACGAAATTAATATTATTGCCTGCCAAGTTGCTTACTCCCTGTTCCACACGCCAACAAAAATCGCCCGTGTTCGCGCCCCCAATTACACCAACCCCAAGTACAAAGAAAAACTCTTCAACGATAAGCATATGCCCGTGGATGTCATGATCACCCCCGAGCAAGTAGTCACGGACTACATTCAAAAGCTTATCGAGCAACCCGGTGCACTGCAGGTATTGGACTTTGCCGATGGCAGCATTCAGCTGGTTGGTTTGCGTGCCGCAAAAGATAGCCCCTTGGTCGGCCAACAACTGCGCACCCTGAAAGAACACATGCCCAACGTAGACGCCCGCGTCGCCGCCGTTTTTGGCAAGCAGGGGGCGCTGTTCCCGACCGGTGACACGGTGATTGAAGACGGTGATGAGGTGTTTTTTGTTGCCGCCAAAAAGAACATCCGCAAAGTTATGAGCGAATTACAGCGACTGGAAAAGCCCTACCACCGTTTAATGATTGCAGGGGGTGGCAATATTGGCTTCCGGCTGGCGCAAGCGCTCGAAGACAGCTATCAAATCAAGCTGATTGAGTTTTCTCACCGACGCGCCAGCTACCTCTCGGAGCAACTCAATAAAACAGTCGTGCTTAAGGGATCGGCAACCGACCAAGAGCTACTGCTGGATGAAAACATCAACAAGACAGATGTCTTTCTAGCCCTCACCAATGACGACGAAGTTAATATCATGGCATCCCTGTTGGCGAAAAAACTCGGCGCGCGGAAAGTTATGACACTCATCAACAACCCCGTCTATGCAGAACTGATGCAGGGCGGCGGCATTGATGTCGCCATCTCGCCACAACAGGCAACCACCAGCTCACTGCTCACCCATGTGCGCCAAGGCGATATGGTTTGTGTGCACTCACTTCGGAGGGGTGCTGCAGAAGTGCTCGAAATTGTCGTTCATGGTGATGAAAAAAGCTCGCGCGTTGTGGGTCGCGCAATCGGTGATATAAAGTCGCCGCCAGGTGCAACCCTCGCCGCGCTGGTGCGCAACGGGGAAGTACTTATTGCCCACCATGACACGGTTATTGAAAGCGGGGACCATGTCATTGTCTTCGTGGTCGACAAAAACAACACCAAAGCCGTAGAAAAATTATTTGCCGTTGGTTTTTCCTTTTTTTAGAGCGTAGCTAACTATGCACTTCAATATCATTGCCCGTATTCTTGGCATCTTGCTGATGATTTTCAGCCTGACAATGCTGCCGCCGATTGTGGTGGCCATTATCTACGATGAAAACACACCCGCGACTTTTGCCCTGGCATTTGCCATCACTCAAGTTGTCGGCCTGATATTTTGGCTACCCTCAAAACGGGTCAACGCAGAGATGCGCACCCGCGACGGTTTCCTGATTACGGTCTTCTTTTGGCTGGTATTAAGTACCTTCGGCGCGCTGCCACTGATGCTCTCCGAGGCACCGCATCTGAGCTTTATCGACGCCTTATTCGAGTCGGTGTCAGGGCTGACTACAACGGGCGCAACCGTGATCTCTGGACTCGACAACTTGCCCAAGTCTATTCTTTATTACCGACAGCAGCTGCAGTGGCTGGGCGGCATTGGTATTGTGGTCATCGCGGTGGCGATTCTACCTATGCTTGGCGTCGGTGGCATGCAGCTCTATCGCACAGAAACACCGGGGCCCATGAAGGACTCCAAGCTAACGCCGCGCATTACTGAAACCGCCAATGTGCTGTTTAAGATCTATCTCGGCCTCACCGCGCTGTGCGCACTGGCCTATTGGCTTGCCGGCATGTCCGGCTTTGATGCCATTAGCCACAGCTTTTCGACCGTCGCCATTGGCGGCTTTTCAACCCATGATGCCAGTATCGGTTTCTTCGACAGCTCGGCCATTATGGCTATTTGCGCCTTTTTTATGGTTATCTCTGGGATTAACTTTGCCCTGCACTTCCATGTCTTGCACGACCGCAAGCTCACTCACTACTGGGCAGATCCTGAAGCGAAAATGTACCTCTGCCTGCTTGGTGGCGGCATTGTCATCACATCGCTCTACCTCTACTACAGCGGAACCTACGGTTGGAATGACAGCTTTAGCCAAGGCGCCTTCCACCTTATTTCGATCATGACGACAACCGGGTTCACCACTGACAACTTCAGCGCCTGGCCAAGCTTTTTGCCGTTCTTTTTGCTGTTCTTATCGTTTTTTGGCGCCTGCGCAGGGTCGACCGGCGGTGGGATAAAGATTGGCCGTATGCTAATACTTGGCCAACAGTGTATACGCGAGATCTATCGGCTAGTGCACCCAAATGCACTGCTGCCCATTAAAATTCAAAACCGCAAAATACCCAATCGTGTGGCCGACGCCATTTGGGCCTTTTTTGGTGCCTATCTAGCGATTTTTTATCTGATGGTACTGCTTTTACTTGGCTCTGGACTGGATTATGTAACGGCTTGGTCAGCAACTGCCGCAAGCCTGAATAACTTGGGCCCAGGCCTTGGTGAAGTAGCGATCAATTTTGCCGACATCAATAGCTTTGCCAAGTGGGTGCTGTGCTGGGGAATGCTGCTGGGGCGGCTTGAAATTTTCACCTTGCTGGTGCTGTTTACGCCCACATTCTGGAAAAGCTAATCTATTTTAGGCGCGTTGATGCGTCGGTATAGTAATGATGCCGCGCAGTCACTCCGGCCTTACGTCAGCACTACCAATGCCGTAAAGCGCGGCGAGGCGCGCTTTGCTGAGGCGACCCAAATTCATTTTTACGGCAGGATCGACAAGAACACGATGGGCCATCGCCTCGCGGCCTAAGAGCATGCGATAACCCATACTGTCTCTATTCGTCAGCGTTATCTCTGTCTCCCACGTGTGCTCACCAAGTGTTAGCGGAACCTTGATGACGTAGCGCTTCTCAATCGTACCCGTGCTGCTTTTTACCGCTCTGCGATCAAAAATTGGCGCTTCGCATTGCCGAACAACAGCGCGATTTTTTTGCAGCGGGTGCACATCAAAAGAGACCCAGCGCACTCCCTCGCGAGAAAACGCTCGAATATTGAACGCGTGCAGGGCGGACGTCTTAGCGCCAGAGTCGACGCGCGCTTTTACCGCAGGAATGCCGATATCCGGAAGAAGGCACCACTCTTCACTGCCGACAATGATTTTTTCCACAGTAGCGGCCGCCTAACTATTGTCTGCGGGCGTTGTAATACGCCTCTTCGGAAATCCCATGATAAGCTTTGGCTTGAATCGCAAAGGCTTTCATTGATTCAGCGATACGGCGAGAGAGGGGATCTTCGCTCGCCAACTCTTCAACCACTTCCGCAGATAAGCGCTTAAACTCTGCCAGCACATCATCAGGCAATTTTTTAACCTGAACACCGTGCTTTTCCACTAACTCAATGAGCGCTGCATTGTTGCGCGCGGTGTACTCGTTGAGCATATCTTGATTGGCGGCAGCGGCGGCAACCTCAACAATGGCTTGCAAATCTGCCGGCAGCGATTCGTAAGCGGCTTTATTGATAATCAGCTCCAAGGTCGGACCCGGCTCCTGCCAGCCGGGGTAATAGTAATACTTCGCTACCTGATGGAAGCCAAAAGCCAGATCATTGTAGGGGCCAACCCATTCTGTTGCGTCAATCACACCTGTCTGCATAGAAGTGTACAACTCGCCGCCGGGCAGGTTGATCGACGTGCCGCCGGCGCGGGTAAAGACTTCGCCGCCAAGACCTGGAATGCGCATTTTCAACCCTTTCAGATCGGCAATTGAATTAATCTCTCGATTAAACCAACCCGCCATCTGCACGCCAGTATTGCCACCGGCGAAGGGAATTAAATTAAAGGGCGCATAAAGCTCTCGCCACAGCTCAAGCCCGCCGCCATATTGCAGCCACGCGTTCATTTCCTGCGCGTTGAGGCCAAAAGGAACCGCAGTATAAAACACACTGGCCGGCACTTTGCCCTTCCAATAGTAAGAGGCGCCGTGACCAATCTGTGCCGTCCCTTGAGAGACCGCATCGAAAACTTCAAATGCGGGTACCAGCTGACCAGCGCCAAACACTTTAATCTTCAGCCGGCCATTGCTCATGCGCTCGACGTTTTTGGCAAAATTCTCAGGCGCTGTGCCAAGACCGGGGAAATTTTTCGGCCATGTGGTCACCAGCTTCCACTGAAAAGACTGCTGCGCCGTGGGCTCAACGTCGCCCGTGGTGGTAGATCGATCGGCGCAACTGACCAACAGCACGCACAACAAAGCAAAGCTCACTACTCGCATTTAATACCCCTTCTTCTCTGATCTTTAGAATTTGGCTACAAGGCGGCCAAATTAGCCGATGCCAAAATTAGTATTTTTGTTCCCGCGTCTGCAAAACGCACATGCACTCTAGCCCGCGGGCCCATGCCTTCAAAGTTTAGAATAACACCCTCGCCATACACCCCGTGAAAAACCCCCTGGCCAAGACTAAAGCCAGTGCTCTCGTTCTCATCGCTAAGCATGCCTGCCCGAGCGTAACTGGTGGGGCGACTGACCGTGCTCTGCAAACGCACCTCTTCAATCACCTCTTTGGGAATGTCGCGAATAAATCGCGACACGGAATTAAAGGACTCGCTGCCGTATATCGAGCGCGTTTCCGCAAACGTCAGATAGAGTTTTTTCATCGCGCGGGTAATACCCACGTAGGCCAGTCGGCGCTCTTCTTCGAGGCGGCCGGGCTCATCTAATGACATTTTATGGGGAAACAGATTTTCTTCCATACCGGCGATAAACACCAGCGGGTACTCCAACCCCTTGGCGCTGTGCAAGGTCATCAGCTGCACCGCATCTTGGTCCTCATCGGCTTGACGATCGCCCGCATCCAGCGCAACTTGATCGAGAAACTGTGGCAGAATCGGCTGTGTTTGATCTTCTGGCTCGAAATTGCGACAGGCGCCAATGAGTTCCTCAAGGTTTTCTACCCGAGATTGACCGCGTTCGCCTTTTTCGCGGCGGTGCATTTCAATTAAACCACTGCGGCCAATGGCGTGCTCGGCCTGCTCGTGAAGCGGCAACTCATTGAGCTGACCACTCATCTCGTTAATCAGCTCCAAAAACACGGCCACTGCATTGCTTGCACGGGCAGGCATGCGACTTTCACTAACCATGGCGGCCGCTGCAGTCCACAGCGACGTCGACTGCTCGCGGGCGAGACTGCGAATAGCCTCAATGGTGCGATCGCCAATACCCCGTGGCGGCACGTTAACGACACGCTCAAACGCAGTGTCGTCGTGGCAGTTCATCATCAGGCGCAGGTAGGCGAGGGCGTTTTTAATTTCCAAGCGCTCGTAAAAACGCTGGCCGCCGTAAATACGGTAGGGAATATCAGCCTGCAGCAACGCTGCTTCAAGCACTCGAGATTGCGCGTTGGAGCGGTAAAGAATGGCGGCGTCGGCGCGCTGATTCCCCTGCTGAACCCAACTGTGCAGCCGGTCAGCGATATAGCGTGCTTCGTCGTGCTCATTGAAGGCAGCGTAAAGCGCGATGGGCTCGCCCTCGCCAGAGTCGGTCCACAGATTTTTCCCTAAACGCTCGGCATTGCGGGCAATAACCGCATTCGCGGCGGTCAAAATATTGGCAGTGGAGCGGTAATTTTGCTCGAGCTTAACAATATGTGTGCCCGCAAAATGGCGTTCGTAGCTCAGAATATTTTCGACTTTAGCGCCGCGCCAGCCGTAGATTGATTGGTCATCGTCGCCCACCGCAGTAACACCACTGGTGGTGCCAGCGAGTAACCGCAGCCAAGCATATTGCACGGCGTTGGTATCTTGAAATTCGTCCACAAGAATATGCCGAAAGCGCTGCTGATAATGCTCAAGCACCGCGGGGTGTTGTTTCCACAACTCCAGCGCACGCAGCAGCAATTCAGCAAAATCAATAACGCCAAGACGATTGCAGACATCTTCGTACTCACGGTAGATGCGCAGCATGGTTGCCAGATGGGGGTCGCCGGTCTCATGGATATGGGCGGCGCGCAGACCCTCGTCTTTTTGCCCGTTAATCCACCACTGGGCCTGTTTCGGTGGCCAGCGTTGCTCATCGAGATCCATACTGCGCATAACGCGCTTTACCAAGCGCAACTGGTCGTCAGAATCTAATATTTGAAAATTTTCGGGAAGGCTAACATCGCGCCAGTGCGCTTTTAACAAACGGTGAGCGAGCCCGTGAAAGGTGCCCACCCACATACCGCGCAGCGACATACCCAATAGCTCGTCTATCCGCTCGCGCATTTCCCGCGCCGCTTTATTGGTAAAGGTTACCGCTAAAATTCCGTAGGGCGAGATATTTTCGACCTGAATTTTCCAAGCGATGCGATGCACCAATACGCGAGTTTTGCCGCTACCTGCGCCAGCCAACACCAGTAAGTGCTGTCTGTCACTGGTCACCGCTTCTTCTTGCGCTGGATTGAGATTTTTGAGTATCGAGGTTACGTCCATAGGCCCGTATTCTAACAACATGTTCTCTGCAGTTGTTGGGCAAAATAGAGTTTAAATAGCGTTTATTTCGCCGCGGAACAAACACGCGAACAAAGATTTTTACTACATAACTAGCATTAAACAGGGTTTTCTTGTAAATTTTTTACATAACTAATTTTGGCCGACCTATGAAACCCGCACAATTGACCCAAACTATTAGCGACACTCTCGATAGCCTGCGTAAATCCGAGCGCAAAGTGGCCGAGTTTGTCCTCAAAGAGCCGCTCGGTGTTATTCGCATGCGCATCGTTGATCTGGCGCGCCAAGCAGCCGTGAGTGAACCGACCGTTGTGCGCTTCTGCCGCGCCGTCGGCTGTCATGGCTTTCAAGATTTTAAGCTAGCCTTGGCGCAACAGTTGGCCTCGAGCCCGAGCTTTGGCCAAATCGCCGTCACTGATACCGACTCAACACGGGAATACACCCACAAAGTCTTTGATTCAACTGTCGACACTTTGCTCAAAGTACGCGATAGCTTGGCACTACAGAACCTTGAAGCCGCTGTTTCGGCAATTTGTCACGCCGGCCGGGTGGAATTTTACGGCTTCGGCGCCTCCGCCGCGGTAGCCTTTGATGCGCAGCATAAGTTTTTTAGGCTGCAGATTACCTCTGCCGCTTACTCGGACCCGCATTTGCAAAATATGTCCGCAACGTCGCTACAGCCCGGCGATGTGGTGATTGCTATTTCTCAGTCTGGGCGCACGCAGGCGCTGCTCGATTCCATGGAGTTAGTGAAAAAAGCGGGGGGCATTATTATTGGTTTGGCGCCCAGCGGATCGCCGATTGCGCGCAGTGCCACCATTGCCATAGAAATAGACGCAAAAGAAGATATTCAGATTTACACACCGCTGTCATCGCGTATCGCTCATCTCGCGGTCATCGATGTCTTAGCGATCGGTGTCGCACAAAAGAAAGGACCACAATTGCAGGCCCATTTACAGCAACTTCAGGCGGGACTGGCGTCTCTGCGCAGCGACTGAGACGCCCTTTGTCTTAGTGGTGACTCTGAGACACCACTCGCACAATGCCTGCAATAGACACGCGCATGCCGTGATGCACAGCGTCGGCGAATAGGTCAGGATCGATCTCCGTTGTCCAATCAAGGCGACAGCGATCATCGTCAACCGCTGACACCTGCATTGTCGCCAGATGATGTTTGATCGGTGTGCGGGTTTCAACCGCGGAGTACTGTAAGGTTTTGGCGTCATTATCGAGCAGCAAAATCCGCTCTTCCACTTGGCCCATGCCCTCCATCTCAAAAACGCGACAGCTTCCCTCGAGCCGAATAGCGTCAACTGTAGGCACCCAATCGCACCGAGTGACATCCGACAAA
>Ga0209137_1003791_pt1 | contig 12410 bp, 10 predicted proteins | sample SaaInl5LU_22_DNA_FD_184642 | JGI IMG/M metagenome (GOLD analysis project Ga0209137, IMG submission 184642) | Marine microbial communities from expanding oxygen minimum zones in the Saanich Inlet - ESP_105LU_22_DNA (SPAdes) (version 2) | ecosystem: Environmental > Aquatic > Marine > Intertidal... | reverse complement strand
CTGGTCTTGAGAGAAGTAAGATAAGCCTTGAAGCCCCTTTACTGATAGTCAAAGGCTCCTTAGGTTTCCTAGGGTGTGGTTACATCAATGTAGATGCTTGTGCTGATGAAGCCTGTGCCATAGTCTCTGGTGTAAATACCCATAATGATATGCTTAAAGCAACCATTAAGGCGGTGTCTAAGGATGCTACTAAACTTGGACTTAAGGTTGGTATGACAGGTGCTGAGGCTATTGAGTTGTTGAGATAAAGGTTTACTAACAAGGACTATCTTAATAGTAACTTTAAGTAATAATCCTTAAAGGTAATACTTAAAGGTATAACAACAAGGTAATAACCATAAGTATCTTAAGGAAGTAGCAGGTAGCCCTAAGCCCTATGCAGATCATTCTTAAACAACAACTCCTTGCTCTAGATATCCCAGATGATGACTATAAACATCATATCTTCTTATCTCCTCTACAATTGCACAAACACTCTAAGCTACACACTAAGTTATCACTCCTGATAGAGAAGTATGTACAAGAGACCAGAGGTCAACGAGGCGCTAAACAGTTAGAAACTTTAAGGTATCACTGGCAATGGGTATTACTGGGACTGTCGAGATCATTGATAACCAATAGCTGGTTGCTGGTTAGCCTTGATAGGAATGCATACTCCAGCGACATCTGGCTACAACGTTATGACATCAAATACTCCAGCATAAAGCCTATTGTTAATTACCTTGAGGCGCAGGGATTAGCGCAGGTGCTGAAGGGAAAGAAGTACAAGGGGCAGCCCTTACGAACAAGGCTGTTCCCAACTGAAACTCTCAGCAGTCAGATTTGGGAGTATGTCCTAGATCAGGAGCAAGCAATAGAAGGGCCATACCTGACCATCAACGAGACTGATGATATCTGGGAAGAGACCATGTTCAAGGTTAAGGCTGACGAGAGCCACCCAGATATGGATGATATGATTGCTATAAATGAGTTTCTAAAGCCTCATAGATGGGCTTGTAAAGCTCCTGTTCGGCTTGTCTATAAGCACACGCCATTCCAAGGTGGGCGGTTAATGACACCATTTCAGAACCTTCCTGATAGACGGGCAAGGATACGTATTAATACACAGATAGATGGTCAGTCAATCTGCGAAGTAGACTACAACGCAAACCATTTGAGACTTAATCTCGCTTTTAACGCTAAGGAGTATGCAGGGAAAACTCCCTATGAAGACATCTGTGTAGAGTCAGGTCTCGCAAGCAGAGACATGATCAAGAAGTTCATAACAGTGGCCATGGGTGCTTCTGATGAGAAATCAGGCAAAGCTAGACTCAGACTTGATGGAATGAATAGCCAAGCTATAGAAAGTATCCATATGGGTGCCCTAAAGAGATTTCCTAAACTACAGCTTTTCAATGGGTGGGGTATCTTTGCACAGAACTTTGAAGGCCAGATTCTTAAAGATGTCATGCTAGAGGGAATCAAGGAAGGCATAGTGTGCTTGCCAGTGCATGACGCTATTGCTGTTCAGCAGCAACATCAGGACTGGGCTAAGGAAGTGATGCTAGAGACTTGGCAGGAGCATTTGGGCGGTGTGGGGACTAAGGTGAAGGTGGATTGTCCTTAGTTACTGAAGTCATAAAAAGCCCCAATCAAGACTGAGACTTTTTATGAGATATTGCTGGATTATTCAATCATCAAAGTCAGAGGCTAGCGTCTTGTGGACACCTCCATAACTAGCAGGCGAGTAATGGGCGCTTCGAAGAACCCAATTACCATCCTCTTTTATCCAGTTCATGGTAACCCTCGTTCTGTAGTCACTCATATTATCCTTCGGGCCCACCATCCCTTCTGAATAAAAACGTACATGCACCACATCAGCTGAAATGGCGGTAGCTTCGGGATAAAAGTATTGAGTCATAGCTTCACCACTTTTCTTCCACCCAGATATAGTCTGCTGATTGAGTGGTTTATGGAAACTACCATCAGAGTTCGTGTCTAAGGTTCCTGCTTTACTAGACATGGCAACGACAGTCTTAAAATCTCTACTATTTCGTGCATCCATATAAGCCGATAGAGCCGCTAGCACCTCGCTCTCACTTGAGGTTTCATGATGTCCCGCAAAGGAAAATGTACTAAAGCTAATCAATAATGTAGCAAACGCTAATTTTTTCATGTGTTACTCCTAAGTATGAAAAGGTCAATATTCATTCAAAAATGAATCTCTCGTGCACTATCTCAAAAGCAAATCAATCATGCAAATGCAACACCCAAAACCACCCCCTAATGTATCCCCACGGATACTGTAACAATCACAAGAACTCAGCAGCCCCCCCCGGCCCCTTTGGGCAGCCCCCCTGCCTTAGGTACAATACAGGTAACAGTTGAGTTGACGGATAGAAGAAATTGAGTAAGATGTAGCCATCAGGTGAAAGCAGAGATTTATGGCTAAGCATATGATTTATAGAGACTTTATAGGGATATAGCGGGAAACGCCCATAGCTCAGTTGGTTAGAGCAGTCGACTCATAATCGATTGGTCGTAGGTTCAAGTCCTACTGGGCCCACCATTTTTACCATTATCCCAGACAAGAATTTCCAGCGCCTTGCCTTAGCTATAAATGAGCCAAGCTGCATCGGCCATCCGATATAAACGGTCAGCACATGCTTAAAAAGTAACGCTAAGAATGGTAGATCTTGGGGAGAGATTTAGACTGGCGCGCCCTGCGCTCGAACGATAACAGGGCTACAACCATCTAGGCTGTGCAGGCGCGTTGAGGTGCTAGCACAGCCATCTTGAAAACAATGGCTTACTGGTCTGGACACTTCATGGGAACAACCACAGAGGCGGGATATTTCCACATGGCACCTGTCGCAGCGTCTACACCTACACCGATAATGCCACCGATTAGCAGATTTCCAGCATTCATTGCCTCATAACCGGAATCTACGATTACACTGCCAGTTGCGGTTTTAGCCTTATTATTACAGGCAACTGTGAGCGGACCGCGGCTTTTCTCTACAGACACTGATGCTGGAGCTGTAATAACCGAGGAGCTATCACTGTTAACAACCGTACAAATAAATGTGCCCGAATCCTCGCAGCCAGTTGTATTAATATTTATTACCTGGTCACTTCCTTCCATCACGCTTGCACAGCCTGTGACTAAACCTAAAATCCCCATTAGAGATATCAATTTGAAACTGTTCATAATTATTGTTTTCCTGATTTGTTAGATTATTTTACCCGTTCTAATTCGGTCAAGCACGACCGAGGATACTACGCTCACTGACTTTTTAAAACAGATATATTCGCGGGGAATATCTCGGATTTTAAAGCAAACTTCTGCTGCATGGTGCCGATATCTAAATGGGCCAGATATAATGGTAGCTAGCATTTTTTATTGGTCATAGGATTGTAAATAACGACCATCAACAGTTTATAACCACTCAGCCTGAGCGAAAAGGTTTAATCCTTCGTAGAGGGAGTAACGTACTCTGTGAACTGGCAGCAGTGGATTATTGGAGATAGTTTTGGAAATTATTGTTTCAACGGCAACTTTTTTGGCGATTACCGCTTTTGTTTATTTTCGAGTCGGCTTTGTGAATATTACCAATAGCTATCGAATGTGGTTCCAAGAGGGTTACTGGGTAAACTACAACATCGTTGAGGCTGGCGCCTGGATCGCTAAAGCCGCAGTAATTTTGCCGGGGCTCATCTGGCAGAAAGAAGTTTGGCAGCTACATATAATCACCCTCTTTACTTCTGCATTATTGATCTGGGTCTCTGAGCGAAAACTACTGCCGACGATGGTTGCCTTTAATACGCTTTGGATTGGCTTGTCTTCAGTGGTGATAGTGCGCAATCTACTATAGAAGCATCTTCTCAAACTATGTCTATGTGCATGATCTAGCCGGCCTGGTAGCTCTCTAGCTCTCTAATTCTTGAATAGTAGTTTCTGACCAAGCAATGGTTTGGGGAAATACCCTTTTGTGTAATGATAGGCTCTCAATAGAGCTGCCTTCTCTGGTTGGACCATAGCAAATAACAGCAGCGAATTATTCTAAGGATTTAAAACATTGGCATGCAGGGCACAGACAATTTGAACAGGCCGTACGAGTGACCACTAAACTAAACAATTGGGTGCTACTAACCTGTGCGCTAACCTGCGTGCTAACCTTTAGCTTAGCCTGGTCAGATCAAGCACAGCAAAGCAGTAAACATACCTATATCTTGGTACATGGCTCCAGTGGTGGGGGCTGGGACTGGCACACTATGGATACCATATTGACCAGCAGAGGCCATACAGTCTATCGACCCACACTGACCGGGCTAGGCGAACGAGTTCATTTGGCCAATGCCAACATAGATCTCAACACTCATATCAGCGACATTGTAAATACTATTGTTTTCGAAGAGCTTGATCAGGTGATACTCGTAGGGCATAGCTACGCTGGCATGGTGATTACAGGGGTAATGAACCGTATCCCGGAAAGAATAAAGCACGCGGTCTTTCTGGATGCCGCTGTACCAGAGCATGGTATGTCTGCCCTAGATCTTTGGCCAAGCCTAAGCGAGCATGCTGTTATTGAGGGTCAGGTATATTTTTCTTGGCTACAAAAAGATTCCGTGCCGCCCCATGATGTTCCTCAGTCTCTAAAGACCCTTACTCAGGCTGTGGAATTCAACAACCCCCTAGCAATAGCACTACCTGCAACCTATATTGCTCTTGTAGAGAGTTTGAGTGCGGAGAGCGCCGAGATTCAGAAAGACCTATCATGGCAAACCGCTGAGGCACGAAACTGGCCCATTCAGAGGCTTATAAGTGACCACAATGCTCAACGCTCGCATCCTAACCAACTTGCCGATTTATTGGAGTCTATTATCAAATGATTAAACTACTGAAACTTATTTTACTCACCAGCTTCTTGAGCACTGCCTGGGCCGCGGAGGATAACTCAATTATTATTGACGTAAGAACTACTGACGAGTGGCAAGCGGGACATTTACAGTTTGCTAAGCACCTGCCCTTAGATCGAGTAGAAGCCGAAATTACAGAGTTAGTGGCAGACAAAAATACCAAGGTGTATCTCTACTGCCGAAGCGGCAACAGGTCGGGTAAAGCGAAGGCAATTCTGGACAGTCTTGGTTATAGCACGGCCATCAATGCTGGCGGAATAACTCAGGCTAGCCAATTACTCAATCAAGAAATCGTACAGTAGCGAGGCGGCATGGCTATGGTGCAACCAGAAAAACTCCAGCATATGGCTTTAGTTTTAGCCGTTCAGCTGACCTCTATTGGCATGTCAATATTCTGGAATCTGATCGGTGTTGGACTTATAGATGCTGGGCAAAGACCCCTAGGCAATGCCGCCTCGATGACCATGGTGGTTAGTCTTGCAATAATGGCGGCCGCCCTGATTTTCAGCATTGGCCGGATGCTATGGCTCTACACCATTATTTCCTCAGTACTTGCCCTTGCGTGCAGTGCAGCCATTTACACAGCTATTGTGGGGCCAGCCGATCTCTGGCCCTCTTCTTTCTTCCGGGTATTTGGGGCATCAATAAATGTGCTAGGGCTGGTGGGCTTTGCTTTGGCCTGCAAGCTGATTATTTTACCCTACAAACAGCGTTAGACTGACTAGCTAATCCATAGACCACTGGTCAGCTGGCAATCAACGGCATCTAAAAGCATGTGAATACATAGGCCAAGTCCAATAAGTCTGGTCTTGGCTGGAATACAGAGCAGCAAATAGAGCAGCACAAGCTCAGGTTGATGTAGTGGATGAAAACCAATACTGCAGCGATTAGGGTCATAAATGGGACTAGCTAACAGGTGGTCTAGATCCACTACCATAGTCGCAATCATCAACAGATAGGCGTGCACCCAATAGCGACGAAAAAAACCACCGGCGACGAATGCCGGAACTAAGAAATGCAAAAATATATGAATCACAGCATGTTTTTCCCAAAGCGCCCTAGCCTTATTTAGACATATCGGGGCGAAGTATTAATCACGCCCGCGCTTAGTAGGGCCCGTTTTGCTGGGTCGGATCTGTCCATAGGGTAGACCAGACCGAGGTACCATTAATAAAAAACACGGCATCTTCATGAAAAACGGCCCGATGGCGACCAGCTCCCGGCAGATCATAGGTACCGTCAACTGTACCCACCCTATCAACTGAGGCACTCGCCGCACTGTCTTTGCCATTAATTTCAAACAGATAGAGCTTCTCTTGCTGACTGTAACCATTGTTATCATCGAAATAACCTATGGATACAGGCACCGAAAAGCGATCCTTACTGCTATTAATCGGCTGGTAAGTGAAGGCATGACGGTTGTAACGAGCCTCGGAATAGCTCCAGTCTGCTCCCACTTCTATGCTCTGCGCCCCCAAGGAGTAGGGTGCGTTCATATTAGCAATATTAAATAGTTCTAGCTTCACCAAACCCTGCTCATCTTGACCTAGGCCTAACAGCAGCTCAGCACTGACTGGATGCAGAAAATCAGAGAAACCCGTTACCGTTAACTCCCCTGCAATTAGCGGATCGCTGGGATTTGACAGATCTAATACATAGAGCGGATCGATGCGCTCAAACGTCACCAGATACAGTATGTCGCCCATGAAACGTACGCCATAGAGCTCTTCATTTGGCTTGCCAATAGGCTCTGGATGCGCAGTATTTGGCAGAGTTGCCAGGGTCGTTAACTCCGGCGCAGTTGCTGAGAGTTGCAGTATCGATAGCCGATGGTCAACCCAGTCTTCACTATTATTGTTGTAACTGGTAGTTACTAGGCGCAGATACCCCTCATGCTCGTTGATACGAAAATCTCTATTGTCAGCCAATCCTAGCTGGCCTGAAACAGAGCCAGAACCCAGATAGTTAAGCTCTGCAGATAGGCTATAACTGTGCACCAGTGTTCTGCTCTCTGCGCCTGCATAGTCTTCCTGAGTCAGATAGATTCTATTATCGCTAACATAGACGCCAGATGTAGGCTCAAGGTAACAGGTACTATTAGCTATGCTCTGCTGGGACAGATCTATCGCAATAATCAAGGTTAGAGTTGGGTCGCCCGCACCCCTCGGCGCGATTTCATTATCGGGGTCGCTGATCCGGCAATCGCCGGCACTGATAAAATCAGTCAATTCTCCATTGATACTAAGCTGAGGCAGAATTTGCTCTACGCTCAGAGCATCAAGCGCAGCTTGGTTCGCTGCTAGCTGAGTATCAGTAGGATAATAATTATAATTTTCGACGTTAGGGGTGTGACGGGCAACCAGATAGACCATGTCACCCTTTTTGCGGCTGTTTACAAAACCACCCTCTAACTGGATGCTAAGTTGCTGCCTGGGTGCACTGATATCAGTGATGTCATAAATATCTACAGCTGTGGTTTGCTCTTGCCAGATTAGTGGGTCAGCAAAGCGCGGCCCATAACCGCCGTACCAGACGCTTGAACTAATAGATACTAGTTGAGTATCCGAGCTATATAGGCCCTCAACCGTACGATCATCATCCAGCGGAATACTGGCCACCTGGTCGGCGCTGGCCTGAGCTGGGTCAGTGGACAGAATGCGGATGCTGCGCTCAGACGCTGGTACCGAGGCCGCCACATCGGAGCCATCGGCTTCAGCCGTCGGCTCTGGGAGCACTATATCATCGACGATAAAACAACAATTCATTCCGAGACTGGGTGCAATAAACAGATGGTTACCGTTGTACTTGACCACATCGTGCTCGTCTATGCTGGCCTCTAAGGTATAGGTCGTCGTAAACCCTACTCCGCTGGAGGCACCCTCTGCGGCAAGTGCAACTGCATCGGCTCTCTCGCTGGCAGTGGCAGCTTGACTAAAGCTCTCACGTATATGGCTTTCAAGCTGGTCACTGCTGCTCAGCGGGATTAATAATCCCCTAGCCTCTGGCTGAGGATCGACAATCACCGCTGGCGGAGCCTTGGAGCTACCGCCTCCGCAAGACACCAAAAATGGAACCGCCAAGACTAAACCAACAAATGTACGTGCCATAGACTCCCCCCGAGCCATCAATTGATTTTGAGTTATTCCAACAGCGCAAGTCGGACTATTATGGAAGAATATTAACATAGATGTTCGGGGATTAGATTAAGCTTGAGTCTGCTCGAATTACTGGCAAAATTTACCTTAAAGTTCTGTCGCAAATAGGCGTATGTTTAACGCAAATCTATCTGTGGGCATCATTTTTGTCTCATAATGTCAGCCGATGTAAAGAGACTTTCCCATGACAATAAAATCGCCAAATCACAGTGCTATTGCAGCGCCATTAACCAAACCAATCTATCACTTTGGTTTAGTTTTACTGACCAGCTTTATGCTCACTGCCTGTGGAGGCGGTGGCGGATCCACCCCCCCTATTCCTCCTATGGTAACACCAACGCCTCAGGACAGCACGCCAGTGGCTCAGGCGGATAACCTGAGCACTGATCAAGGCACTGCAGCCACTATTGATTTGGCAGCCAATGATTCAGACCTCGATGATGCGCCGGTTAGCTACAGCCTTGAAACCCCACCCAATCAGGGTGAGGTGAATATCACTGCAGATGGCACAGCCACCTACACCCCTAACCAAGGCTACTTTGGCTCAGATAGCTTTGTGTACCGCGTAACAGACAGCGATGGCGATTCGGCGACCGCATCGGTCTCTGTTACTGTGGCGGCCACCAGTGTTGGTCAAACATGGCCTGCAGTAAATAGCGCTGTCACCTTGGATGTGGAAGCCAGAGTGGCACAAATACTAGCTAACATGACACTGGCCGAAAAAGTCGGACAAATGGTGCAGGCAGAGATCAGCTACGCCTCGCCAGCTGATGCTCGCACCTACAACCTTGGGTCAGTCCTGAACGGTGGTGGCACCTGGCCCAATGGCAAGCGGTCTACTGTTAGCAATTGGGTGTCATTGGCTGATCAGTTTTACAATGCCAGTACAGATACCAGTGATGGTGGTGTCGGCATTCCATTGATCTGGGGTACAGACGCGGTGCATGGCCACAACAATGTCACAGGGGCCACTATCTTCCCTCACAACATTGGTCTTGGCGCGACAAATAATCCCAACCTTATGCAGCAAATTGGTGCTGTGACCGCTCTAGAAGTTGCTGTTACTGGTATAGACTGGGTATTTGCCCCTACCCTAGCTGTAGTAAGAAACGACCGCTGGGGTCGCACCTATGAAGGTTATTCAGAAGACCCTGAGATCGTTCGCACCTACGCTGGAGAAATCGTCAAAGGACTGCAGGGCGAGGCGAGCAGTGCTGATTTATTTGGCTCCGCCAAGGTAATCGCTACCGCTAAACATTTTATTGGTGATGGCGGTACTAGTGGTGGTATTGATCAGGGCAATACTCAGGTTAGTGAGACAGAACTTCGGGATATTCATGGCCAGGGATACATTACCGCTCTGGGTGCAGGCGCCCAGACAGTGATGGCATCCTATAACAGCTGGAACGGCAGCAAACTGCATGGCCGTGCAGACCTGCTCACCGATGTGCTTAAACAGCAGATGGGTTTTGATGGTTTTGTGATCGGCGACTGGGATGGCCACGCCCAGGTGCCCGGTTGCAGCGCTGCTCAATGTGCCGCAGCCATTAATGCTGGTGTGGATATGATAATGGTTCCTGTAGCTTGGCAGGAATTTATCAGCAACACCATTACTCAGGTTGAAAATGGCGAGATCCCTCTCTCCCGGGTCAATGATGCTGTTACGCGAATTTTGCGGGTTAAAGCCCGTGCAGGGGTGCTAGATAGACCAAAACCCTCAGACCGTACCCATGCCAATCGGCTCGCCTTACTGGGCGCGAGCGATCACCGCAGTCTAGCTCGACAAGCCGTCCGCGAGTCGCTTGTGCTTCTCAAAAACACAGATGGCATCCTGCCACTCAACCCAGCTAGCAGAGTATTGGTGGCTGGCGCTGGCGCTGACAATATTGGCCAGCAGGCCGGTGGCTGGACGCTCACCTGGCAGGGTACAGGTAATCAGAATTCAGATTTTCCCGGTGCCACTTCTATTTTCGCTGGCATTCAAGCGGCGGTCAGCAATGCCGGTGGCACAGCGACCCTAAGCGCCTCTGGCAGCTTTAGTGGTGCGGCTCCAGATGTCGCTATTGTTGTATTTGGAGAAACGCCCTACGCAGAGGGAGCAGGTGATCTCGGCAATATGGAATATCAGGCCGGCAACAAGTCGGATCTCGCTCTTCTTAAGTCCCTGCGCGCCCAAAATATTCCAGTGGTCTCCATTTTTCTATCCGGACGACCTCTGTGGGTTAACAAGGAACTTAACGCCTCCAATGCCTTTGTCGCAGCCTGGCTTCCAGGCTCAGAAGGTGCTGGCATCGCGGATGTAATCTTTGCCAATGCCAACGGCACCAACAACTATGACTTCAGTGGCAAGCTCTCGTACTCCTGGCCCAGAGCATTAAATCAAACTAGCCTCAATCGCAATGATGCCAGCTATAACCCGCTATTTGCCTACGGTTTTGGCCTCAGCTACGGTGACACTGACAGCCTTGGGGACGATCTGGATGAATCTGGCAGCAGTGACAACCAGCAACCCCAGGGCGCTTATCAAGTACCGGGCACGATTCAGGCAGAGGACTACAGTGCGATGCTGGGAGTTCGACTCGAGAGTACGTCTGATTCAGGGGGCGGTTCCAATATAGGCTATGTGGACATCGGAGACTGGCTAGAATACAACATTGATGTGGCTACGGCAGGTGACTATCTAGTGGAGTACCGCGTGGCAAGCCAGCCTGGCAGCGCAGGTTTTGATAGTTTGATCAATGGCACCCTGATGCACCGTCAAGCGGTGCCCAACACAGGCGGTTGGCAATCATGGGTGACTGAGTCTGCAACAGTCAGCCTGCTGGCCGGCGAGCAAACTCTGCGCCTCAACGCTGTTGGTAATGAGTGGAACCTTAACTGGATTCGCTTTACTGCTCAATAAGCACAGGGCTGCTATTGCTGTGCAGCCTTAACCTTAACCACTAGGTTACCCGCATAGTTCATCACATGAAAAATGCCACTCTGCTCCTGGGTGCCGGAGACCAAATGGGCTCCGGGGCCCCTAGCGTAGACTGGCACGTCTTCGCCAGAATGAGTTTCTGAACGCATGGGGACAGAGGATTCCTGATGAAAACCGCTGCTCTGTGTATCAACTGCGCTTAGATCAGCGCGCCCCATAAACAGCTCGGCACCATACACTGTGTCTGCATCTGTAACCGAGCCCAGACTATGAAAGCCCTGATCATTTGCCTGCGCACTAAAATCATGAAAGCCCGGACCATTGGCATATCCCAACGTGGTGTAGGGCATGCCATCAGCTGCTAACGCATATTTGTCAGCACCAGGGTAAATTACCTTACCCAACATCGGGTTGCCGCGCTTTGGATAGCCAGCAATGGTAAACACATGGCCATGGTCAGCTGTGACAATAATCAATGTCTCCGACGGGTTGGTACTGTCGACGGCAGCCTGAATAGCATTGGAAAACTCGATAGTATCAGTTAGGGCGTTATACGCACTACTGGCATGGTGACCATGATCAATGCGCCCAGATTCAACCATTAGAAAAAAGCCACGATCATTGTTATCGAGAATATCAATGGCCTTTTGGGTCATCTGCGTCAATGAGGGCTCTCCAGCAATATCATTACTTCGATCTGCCTCGTAGCGCATATGAGATTCATTGAATAGACCAAGCACTGGGCCTGACTCCTCAGTCTGAAGGGCATCAAAACCCTGCTGATCTTCGATATAGCGACCGCTTGGATAGCTAGCTTGCCACTCAGCAATTAGATTGCGGCCATCAGTACGATCGCCCTCAACCGCAGACGCGGCATCAGCGCTGTTAAACGCGGCATCAACTGGCAGAAAATGACGGCGCCCGCCTCCCATCACCAAATCAATTCCATCAATGTCTAAATTACTATACTGGGCTTCGAGATTGTCTTCGAAGTTGACCAGCTGTGACGCAATATCCTCGCAACCCTGTTCAATCGCTACGGCAGGCATTTTGGCGTTATCTTCCCAGTCGCGGCTAGCGGCCTTCGCATAGGTTGCTGCTGGTGTTGCGTGGGTAATTCTTGCCGTTGAGATTATCCCTGTAGACAGCCCAGCTATTTCGGCTAACTCCAGTGCGGTAACCAGCGTATTACCTGCCATCGAGCTACAGTCTCCCTCGATAACATTTTCATCTACACCAATTACCCCTATATCTGTTTTTACACCACTGATAATCGCAGTCATGGTGCCTGCCGAATCTGGGGTTTGGGCATCTACATTGTAGGTTTTAGCTAGTCCAGTAAACGGGAATCGACCAAAGCTAAGGCTGTTTTCTTCCCCCGACATACCCTTCTGCTGACCTTCGAGAATACGAGCCGCAGTCACCGTCGAGAGACT
>Ga0209137_1003788_pt1 | contig 12417 bp, 15 predicted proteins | sample SaaInl5LU_22_DNA_FD_184642 | JGI IMG/M metagenome (GOLD analysis project Ga0209137, IMG submission 184642) | Marine microbial communities from expanding oxygen minimum zones in the Saanich Inlet - ESP_105LU_22_DNA (SPAdes) (version 2) | ecosystem: Environmental > Aquatic > Marine > Intertidal... | reverse complement strand
AATCATGCGCTAATGCCAATTTGCGCAATGTGTCCAGCGCATCCATCAATTCACTCGTTTGCTGATTGGCCAGCCCTGCTTTTAACCGCTGGGATAGATGCAACTGGCCGGATGTATCCGGCACATGATGAATAATAGCAAAGCGGGTTTCCCGAATAATACCATGCCGCATCTGGGCTGGTTTCTGCTCACGGGGTTCTGCCTGAACGGTAACCGGTATTAGCGCGCCTGTGGTAAATGCGCCGGATTTTGATCCGCGCATATTAGCCACACGCATACTGGCCATGCCCATCTGTCCGATATTTAGCTGAACACGGTTATGATCCGGAAATATGCCGGTAATCCGTGCCATGAATATACTGCCATATGCTGGCATTTTATCACTTAAATCATTGATCCAGATATCCGTCAGCTGGCCATGTTTGATAAGCGCAAGTCTTTGATAGCCCGGCATGGGATCAAGAATAGCCGCAAACCCGGTATCATCACCATTGGCATCTGTCATGATATCGGCAACAATCCGGCATGGCGAAGCATCCGGCCAGTTTCGGATAATGGTAAACCAACAACCCCCGAATATGATCCACTGATCCAGTCAACCCATATCGCGGCACTGCCCTGAATAGCATATCCGCCAGCCTTGCCCTGCCATTCATCCCCGCTCAGATATGCCGCAATCATGGCATTATCCAGCCGCATAAAGCGCACCTTGCTATGCGACAGACGGGATGAAATCTGACCATCCGGACATATCAGAACAACCGCTGTCATGACATCATGGCGGCGACCGGAAAGCTGTTCCAGATAGGTTTTCGCCATGGCTTTATCATCGGGCTTACCCATGATACGTCTGCCCATCGCAACAACCGTATCTGCCGCCAGCACATGGGAATCCGGATAAAGCGCGGCAATAGCCACAGCTTTTTCGCGTGCTATGCGCTCAACATATAATCGGGGACGTTCTGTTTTCGCTGGCGTTTCGTCAATGTCAGCCGGATGAATAATATCAGCAGTGACGCCAATCTGATCAAGCAATTCTACCCGCCTTGGTGATGCCGAAGCTAGCACCAGATGGCGGGGCGTATCTTGACGGGCTGTCATGATGCCGGCGTTACTTGTAACGGAAAGTAATGCGGCCTTTGGACAGATCATAAGGGGTCATTTCAACATTAACCCGATCACCTGCCAATACACGAATACGGTTTTTGCGCATCTTGCCGCTTGTATGCGCTAACACTTCGTGATCATTGTCCAGTTTTACCCTGAACATAGCATTTGGTAGCAGTTCGCTTACTACGCCCGAAAATTCAATTAAGTCTTCTTTAGCCATCCATAAAATCCAGTTTGATAAAGAGTGGTGTTCATCTATTGCTAATGCGCTGTCCATGGTCAAGCATATTATGCATTTAGACCCTCAAAACGGTCATTCAGCATGGTTTTTATATCATCACGCACATTCCGATAGGCATTTAACCGCGCTTCGCGGCCTTCTGCAATCAGCTCCATATCATAGACAGGCCAGTATTCAATCGCGGCATTAGCCAGCATCGGCATCCGGCTTGCTTCCTCAAAACTGGCTTCTGAGAAACAGATAACCAGATCAAAAGGCAATAATTCCAGATCAGCAAAGCTTTTGGGTTCATGATCCATCAGATCAAGTCCGATTTCCTGCATCACCGCAATGGTAAAGCCATCACCAATATCGCCGCCATCATCCATCCCGCAACTATCAACCATACCAATATGTTGCGCATAGGTTGACTTCATCATAGCCTCAGCCATAGGTGAGCGGATTTTATTATGCGTACAGGCAAACAGTATATTCAGTGGCTTTTTATCCATCATCTGACTTTTATCAGTCATGGGTCAATTTCCTTCCGGTTCATGCCCCTTGTTTTAAAACAAACACAAGACTGAAAAGCCGTCTTGCTGTGCCTTTATCCATTTCAATTTTTCCATCCAGACGCGTTTGCAGGATTTCTGATCCTTCGTCATGTAACGCGCGGCGTCCCATATCAATGGCCTGAATCTGTGATGGTGTCTTGGTGCGAATAGCTTCGTAATAGCTGTCACAGATCATATTATAGTCACGTATCACCCGCCGTAACGGCCCCATCGCCAACATGAAATTAGCTAACAGCTGACTGGCATTATCCTTGACCTCAAAATGAATATGTCTGGCATCCATCCGCAAGGTTAGAATATAAGGGCCAGCGGCCGATGACAGCTTGAAATAATTTTCTTCAATCAAATCAAAAATAGCAATGGAACGCTCATGTTCGGATTCGGCGCTAAGACGCGGCTGATCTTTTTGATCCAGATGTATCTCAATAATACGGGCTTGTTCAGATGCATCGGTCATGGCTATCAGACATTCAATCGCCGGGATACCGATAACGCATGCGCATCCAGCCCTTCGGCGGTAGCCAGACGAACCGCCGCTGAACCGATTTGCCGCAAGGCATCGCTATCACATGAAACCGTTGTTGTTCTTTTCATAAAGTCCAGCACGCCAAGCCCGGATGAAAAACGGGCTGTTCGCGATGTAGGCAAAACATGATTGGGCCCGGCCACATAATCACCTATCGCTTCCGGCGTGTAAGCACCAATGAAAATAGCACCAGCATGTTTTATCTGCTGGCTGATCGCATCAGCATTCGGTAAGGCGATTTCCAGATGTTCCGGTGCTAGCCGGTTAGTAATGGCGACGCCTTCTGCCCAATCGGAAACCGTGATGATAGCACCATGATCCCGCCATGACGCACCAGCGATATCTGCGCGTGGTAAAGTCGTTAGAACATGATCCACCGCATCAGACACCGCATCGGCAAAATCCTGATCATCAGTAACCAGAATGGATTGTGCCAGCTCATCATGTTCGGCTTGTGCCATTAAATCCATGGCAATCCAGTCCGGATTATTCCGGGCATCAGCCATGATCAGAACTTCGGATGGGCCAGCGATAGAATCAATGCCGACCTGTCCGAATACCTGCCGCTTGGCTGTTGCAACCCATGCGTTGCCGGGGCCGGTAATTTTATCAACTGGCCGGATGCTATCCGTGCCAAAGGCCAGTGCCGCCACCGCTTGTGCGCCACCAATTGCCCATACTTCATCAATGCCAGCCCGCCATGCCGCCGCCAGAACCAGATCATTAGCCACCCCATGCGGCATGGGCGTTACCATCACCAGACGATCAACACCAGCAACACGGGCGGGGAGCGCATTCATCAGAACAGATGACGGATACGCCGCTTTACCGCCGGGAACATATAACCCAGCGGCATCAACCGGGTTATGCCGCAAACCCAGCCGGACACCAGCCTGATCTGTCCATTCTTCGGATGATGGCCGTTGCTTTTCGTGAAAAGCAGAAATCCGGTCAGCCGCCAGATCAAGCGCTTGCCGCATATCCGGATCAAGCTGTTCATAGGCTTGTTTGAGCTGGCCAGATGACACCGATAGCTTTGCCATATCGCTTACGGCAAAATGATCAAATTGTTCGGTATAACGAAGCAGAGCGGCATCACCTTCTTTGCGGATAGTGGTAATGATTTGTGCCACATCTGCGCCAACATCGGACACAACCGCGCGCGAGTCTGTGATGAAATGATCAAGCGTTGCCGCGCGATCCGGATGATTAAGCGGTATTCTGAGTGTCATCTATTGCCTCACGAAAGCGTTTGATCCAATTGCTGATAGCTTCAGGTCTGGTTTTCCATGCCACCCGATTAACGACAAGCTTGCTGGTGACTTTTGCAATTTCTTCGACTTCGACTAATCCATTTGCTTCTAGTGTTGATCCTGTTTCTACCAGATCAACAATCCGGCGGCATAACCCTAATCCGGGGGCAAGTTCCATCGCGCCGTTTAGCTTGATACATTCTGCCTGCACGCCTCTTGCGGCAAAATACTGGCTGGTCAGGCGCGGATATTTTGTTGCCACACGAACATGGCTCCAGCTTCTGGGGTCTTCTTCGGTTAATGTTTCCGCTCGGGTTGCGACCACCATCCGGCAATGCCCCGTGTTCAGATCAACCGGCGCGTAAATATCCGGATGGTCAAATTCCATCAACACGTCAGAACCGGCAACACCCATCTGCGCCGCCCCATAAGCAAGGAATGTCGCCACATCAAAGCTGCGGACACGGATAATATCCACCATCGGATCATTGGTAGTAAAACGCAAGCGGCGGTCTTTTTCATTAAAAAACCCATCTTCGGGAATCAGTCCGGCATGTTCCATCACCGGCCGGATAGCATGCAGAATCCGGCCTTTTGGCAAAGCCAGTATCAGCTTTTCCCGGTTATCAGCGTCAGCCGCCGTATCCATCCATCCCTGCCCAAGGCTTGTCATCAGATTACACTTTCCTCAATCGCTGTTATGCGAAGGCTGGAAACCTGTTGCCCATCCTTCATCCAGATCAGCGGCAAACACCCTGATCTGATCGGTTTCCAGTGATAGCATAGCATCACCGGAAAATGTTATATCAATCGACATACCGGAAAATGTCACACTGAGCAAGGATAGCACGTCTTCTTTGCGCCCCAGATCAATACCCTGCCGCCGTGCCCGTTTCACGCCGTCTATATTTATGCCCATCAAGCGGCGGCGTTTCTGATTATCCTCGGTGGTGAATCTGGCCGCAACCAGCATGAATTGTTCTGCCGCCGCGTCATATCCCATATCACCAATAAGAACGGTGGCATCCTGCAATAGCGCGGATATGACCGTCAAATCTGCCAGATCATATGCCGCCAGTTTTTGTCTGTCTGTCATGGCATGATATCCTTATCTTAATTAATTCTATTATGATTTTACCGGATTATTCCTTGACGCGGCTGATGTTCGCGCCGCAAGCATTCAGTTTTTCTTCTAGCCGATAATAGCCGCGATCAAGATGATAAATGCGTTGCACTGTTGTCGTCCCGCTAGCGACCAGACCAGCCAGCACCAAAGACACCGAAGCCCGCAAATCGGTTGCCATTACCGGTGCCCCGATTAATCCATCCACGCCTTGGATAGTAGCCGACCCGCCAGATACGGAAATATGAGCACCCATGCGCATCAATTCGGGAACATGCATGAACCGGTTCTCAAAAATCGTTTCGTCAATATGCGATACCCCATCCGCCATCACCATCAGCGCCATAAATTGCGCCTGCAAGTCTGTTGGAAAATCCGGATAAGGCGCGGTGGTCATATCCACCGGCTTAGGCCGGCCATGTCCGGCAACAATCATATGATCATCACCGGCGGTAACAGATGCTCCTGACTGGATCAAAAGCGCGGTTAATGCAGACAGATGTTCTGGCCGTGCATGTTGCAATGTGACTTCACCGCCTGTTAGCGCGGCGGCAATCGCAAATGTTCCAGCCTCAATTCTATCCGGAACGACTCTATGCTCTGTGCCGCTAAGACGGTCAACGCCATCAATAATAATGGTATCCGTGCCATGGCCGGTGATATGCGCGCCCATCGCGATCAGACATTCTGCCAGATCAGTAATCTCAGGCTCTTTCGCGGCATGTTCCAGAATAGTCTGGCCTTTTGCCAGTACAGCCGCCATCAGCGCATTTTCTGTTGCGCCAACGCTGACAATGGGAAAAGTGATGCGATTGCCGATCAGCCCCTGCTTGGCTTCGGCCAGAACATATCCGTCTTCTAATGTGATTGTCGCGCCCAGTTTTTCCATCACCATAATATGCAGATCAACCGGACGTGTGCCGATAGCACATCCCCCCGGAAGCGATACTCTGGCCGCACCCATCCGTGCCAGCAACGGCCCTAGCACCAGAATGGATGCGCGCATCTTGCGGACGATATCATATGATGCTTCTATCCCTATCTGGCCGTTTATCTGCATATGCAAAGCATCATCCTGCATTGTGCTTTCCACATTCAGACTAGCCAGCAATTCGCGCATGGATTGTGTATCAGCCAGATCAGGCCAGCCATCCAGAATCAGTTTGTCATCTGTTAGCAACGCCAGACACATCAACGGTAAAGCCGCATTTTTAGCGCCGCTAATCGGGATCACGCCATTCAGCTGGCCGCCGCCAACAATGTTCAATTTATCCATGATCTGGCTCTCCTTTGCCGGCAAGCGGTGGTGTCTGGCTATTTGTGCGGCCGCGTTTCTGGGATTTTCGTTTCAGCAGATTTTCACGCAACGCCTGTGCCAGTCTGTCTGTTTTATCAGATGCCGGTTGTTCCGTGTTCTGTTTTTTCGATTTAGGTTTATTCATGAATATTATCTCAAACCGGTTTCCTGCATGATCGCATAATAACAGACAGCAACAAGGGATGTTATCTGTGATGCTGTGATGTCATCCTAGAATAGGTTTTACCATGAAAAACAGGCAGGAAAATGGCTAATTATCACTTTTTTGTGATTTGCCATTTTCATACACATATTAGCATAAAGTAAAAAGCTACGTTGTATGGTGAATTGAATTTGCAATATCGCGCCATTAATGCGCCCCATTAATAAAAGGATAAGCATTTGGTTAATCAGGCTCAGAGCAATAGCCCCGACATCAATACTCCGGATTCACGAAAGACATGGAAACGGTTTGTTCCGTTGTTTGTGCTGGTGGCCGGTTTATGCCTGATTTTATCTGTTATACGGATTTACGATATTGATATATGGGATAGCATGGCGGCGCAATACGGCACGTTAAGCCAGTGGATAAAGCAACATGTTCTGTTCATGATATTAGGGTTCATTACCATCTACACGCTTGCCGTTGCATTTTCTGTTCCGGGGGCTGTTTTTCTAACGCTAATGGGCGGTGCATTATTTGGCTGGATGGCTGTGATTATGGTGGTTTTCTCGGCCAGCCTTGGCGCTTTGCTGGTATTTTTAGCGGCACGCGGGGCTTTAGCCACCTTTTTTCAAGCATCGGGTTCACGCTTTATCAACCGGTTAAAACATGGCTTTGACCGGTCGCCTTTTTACTGGCTTCTGGCTTTACGCATGATGCCTATTGCGCCATTCTGGGTGGTAAATATTATTCCGGCTATGCTGGGGATGCGTGTTATGCCCTATATGCTGGCCACGGTTATCGGTATCATTCCCGGAAGCGCTGTATATGTTTATGTCGGGATCGGTTTTGGTGATTTCATCGCAGCCGGTGAAACGCCTAATCTGGCGGTGTTATCAGAACCACGTTATATTGGCCCCTTGCTGGCATTATCCGCATTAGCGCTGATCCCGCCAATTATGAAAACCATCCGGTCAAAACAGGCCGGTCATAAGGATAAATCATGACTATGCTGGAAACGGATATTTGTGTCATTGGCGGCGGGTCTGGTGGATTATCTGTTGCCGCCGGTGCCAGCCAGATGGGTGCCAGAGTTGTTTTATTCGAACGTCATCAAATGGGCGGCGATTGTCTGAATTATGGCTGTATTCCATCCAAAGCTTTGCTAGCGGCGGCGAAACTGGCCTATCATGATCCGCGCATGGCGGCCATGGGGATTACCGCAAAAAAATCGGTGAATATGGCTGGAGTAAAAGCCCATATCGAAGATGTTATCGCCAGCATTGCGCCACATGATTCGGTGGAACGATTTAGCGGTCTGGGCGTGAAGGTGATTTCATCTGACGCCACATTTACCGGTCACAACACCGTAACCGGCGGCGGTTATACCGTTAAAGCCAAGTATTTTGTTGTTGCCACCGGATCATCACCGTTTGTACCGCCAGTATCGGGATTGGCAGAAACGCCACATTACACGAATGAAACGATATTCACGCTTTCTGATGTCCCCGAACATCTGATTATTATGGGTGGCGGGCCTATCGGAATTGAAATGGCGCAAGCATGGCGGCGGCTAGGGGCGGCGGTTACTATCGTTGAAGCCGCATCATCTATCATGAGCCGGGATGAGCCGCGTCTGGTTGCCATCCTGCACCAACAGCTTACCCAAGAAGGCATCAATATTATTGAATCCACGGCCATATCACATGTCACCGGCACCGGCACCGGCACCGATGGCAAGATCACGGTTACCTTAAGCAGGAAAGCCGCAGGGGACGGGAAAACCATAAACACGCTTGATGGCTCACATATTCTGGTGGCGGTGGGACGGCGGCCTAATCTGGACGGCCTTGATCTGGAACAGGCTGGCATTGCCTATACCAGAACAGGCATCACAACCGATAACCGCTTGCGGTCAAGCAATCGGCGCGTCTTTGCCATAGGTGATGTGTCCGGCCGGCAACAATTCACCCACATCGCCGGCTATCACGCCGGAATAGTGATCCGTAATATGCTGTTCCGCTTACCCGCCCGCATTGATGATAGCCTTGTGCCATGGGTGACTTACACCGACCCTGAACTTGCCCATGTCGGCATGACTATGGATATGGCAACCGCCGCCGGATATGACCCCATTCCGCTAATCACTCCATTAGCCGAAAATGATCGGGCGCGTGCCGAACGCCGCACCGAAGGCATGGTCATCGCTGTTACCAACAAAAAAGGCCGGATACTGGGTGCCAGCATTCTAGCCCCACATGCTGGTGAAATGATCGGCGCATGGGCGGTTGCCATCACCGCAAAAGCATCCATAAAAACCATGGCATCACATATTGCGCCTTATCCTACTTATGGTGAGGCAAGCAAACGCACCGCAGGAGCGTTTTACACGCTGAAACTGTTCTCGCCACGGGTTCAACGGCTGGTGCGGTTTATGTTAAAATGGTTTTGAATAGGAATAGGTTCTATTGGCGGCAATCGGCATTGCTTTAGTCTTGCATCTTGTATCTCTTGCTGATAGAAACACGCTTATGCTGCTGTAGCTCAGTGGTAGAGCACTCCCTTGGTAAGGGAGAGGTCGGAAGTTCAAGTCTTCTCAGCAGCACCATTTCCCCGCTTTATCAATACGGCTTTGTTGCCCGTATTATTATCAAGGCCTGTATTATTATCAATACGCGGATTAATAATCGGCGATAATCTGCAAAAGCCGGGCTTTCATTGTTTTAATCTGGGTTCTGAGCATGGCATTTTCCTGCTCTAATGATTCTATTCTGGCGGCATTATGATCGGCTTGATCGGTATCACTATGACCAGATGCCCCGATAAGCAGATCGCTTTTGCAACTGTTATAGGCAAATATATCCGCCGCAGAATTACTGGCCGGAATACATTCATGGCTCCACCCCTTACTAACGTGTAGATTAAGGTTAAGCCAGCAAGCCATGACTATTATCAGAGCTGTTTTTACAATTAAACGAGTGTGACACATATCAGGTTAACTTTTAGTATTAGTTTTTAGTAATTAACAATAACATAAAGTCATGAAAACGGCATGTGAAAAGAAAACCACTATACGCAGATTTAAAAATAACTTAATAACGATACCTAGATATACAAAATATAATTATCAACGTTAGGAATGTGCAAAATGAACGCACTTAATTACTCCATTCTTCCCCTATTCAGATATTTTGATTTCAAAGGACGGTCTACCCGCAGTGAGTTCTGGTGGTATAGTCTGATGATATTTTTAATCGGTGTGCTTTATTTTATCTATTCCATTGCCTCTATGCCATCCTTTGAAGACATGATGGACCCCTATTTTGATGAATCCAGTCTGGGCTATGGTTTTATTGATTATGTCTACATAATATTTTCTCTGCTAACGTTTATTCCGGGAATTGCGGTATCGGTCAGACGGCTTCATGATATAAATCGCACCGGCTGGTGGCTTGCCGCTTTTTATGGATCGATGACTATGGCCTCTGCTTTGTTTGGTGGTGCCATAGTTACTATTTTTGTTTCGGCCATGTTTGCCATGACTGGTGATACTGGCGGCCTGGCCTCCTCTTTCGGCGGAGCTTATGTGATGATGGCACTAGGTGTTGGCATATTTATCGGCACATTTGTCTGGATGGTGGTCTGGTATGCATCACCAAGTGTCAGCACAGATAACCGGTTTGGTAATGATCCGATTTAATCAGATATGCAGCCATTGCCAGTGATTGAGATTTTTTTATGTTGAATATGGTTGAATTGTGTTAAAGATATTTTTTATTTCATTCATTAGGAGAATATAATGAAAGTAGCTGGTGGAGTATTAGGGATTATTGGTGGCGTTATAAATGCTATTATTGCTTATCTGGCCTATGCGGCGGCATCATTTGGCACAGCCTTATCACAAATCGATGCTGGCAGTGTTGGTTCAGCAGAATTAGCAGATGTTTCATCAACTCTGGCAACGGCTAGCCTGGTTATCCTGCTGCTATCTATTGTTATGTTTGTTGCTGGTATTATGGCTCTGGCTATGCGTAGCGCGCGTATGCCGGGCATCATCATGCTGGTTGTATGTGTTATCACTTTGGTAATGGGCGGATTTGCTGGAATTATCGGTATCATTCTTGGTCTGATTGGCGGCATTCTTGCTGTTCTGGCCGCACCAAAAGAAGCTCCAGCCGCTTAATCATTTTTCTAAACTTTTTTAAAATACCCCCTGTGATGGGGGTATTTTTTTGTCCAAAACGCTTTGCCCTTGCGTTTTTATTCGTTACGCTGGCCGGTATAAATATCAATTCAATCTTACGGCAAAGCCTGATTTTCAGCTGATTTTTACATATTACTGGATTTTTCATGTCCGCATTCAGCTTGCACAACAATATCCGCTTCATCACGTCGCAATGGCGGTTTTTGTTATTCGGATTATTGCTGGCGTTTTTCTCCTCACCCGGACAAACATTTTTCATCTCACTATTTTCAGCACAAATACGCGGTGAGCTAAATCTCAGCCATGGTGATTTTGGCATGATTTACGCCGTCGGCACATTATGTAGCGCGGCGACCATTATCTTTCTGGGGCGGAGCGTTGATATCTTCCGGCTAAAATCTGTGGCGCTTGCGGTCATTATCGGGCTTGCTTTTGCTACCAGCTTTTTTTCAATCGTGTCTTCTGCTGTCATGCTTGGTTTTGGCATTTATTTTTTACGGCTTACCGGTCAGGGCATGATGAGCCATCTTTACGCTACCGCCATGAGCCGCCGCTATGTTGCCGAACGTGGGCGGGCTGTTGCTATTGCCGCGCAAGGCCATCCGTTATCCGAAGTTCTGATGCCTGCCTTTGCGCTATTGTTATTGGCGGTCATGGACTGGCGGCATATCTGGCAGGTGACAACAATCCTGCTACTGGTGGTTATGATACCGGCGACGCTGATGCTTTCTGGCCGGCAAGACGGTCAGGATGGCGCCGGCGTTGATAGTCTGGCCGCTGGCCGGGATGGCAATCACTGGACAACACGGCAGGTCATTTTTCAATGGCGGTTTCTGTTGCTAGCCGGATTGGTATTAGCACCTAGCTTTACCTCAACCGGATTGTTCTTCCACCAGATTTATTTTGCTGATCTGAAAAACATACCGCTTCCATTATGGGCAAGCGGATATACGGTTTATGCCGCGTTGAGCATTTTTGGCTCACTGATCGGCGGTGCTATGGTTGACCGGTTTTCGGCCACCGCGATTGCACCGGTTATTGTGGCTTTGCTGGCATGGCCTGTCTTTCTGCTTGGCCAGATCAGCTCACCTATGATGGTCTGGGTATATTTTGCTGTTTTCGGATTAATACAGGGCGGGGTTTATCCGGTTGTTACGCCAATCTGGGCAGAACTTTATGGCACGCGTCATCTGGGCGGGATCAAGGCGGTGATGCACGCGCTTATGGTATTTGCATCGGCATTATCACCTGCTGGCATTGGCATTATGATTGATGCCGGTTATGGGTTGAACGCCATTCTGATTGTTATGGGTACTGTGCCGATTATTGCTGGCATGATGGGATTTGCCGGATGCTGGTTAGGTCGCCATAAAATCACCCCCGAAACCACTCCTTGAAACCACCCTTGAAGACCCATAACAAAATGGCCATATTAATATAGTTATGACAGATAATCAGATCATCATATGGCGCATTAATGAGCGCCGCTGTCTGGCCGTTACCGGCGTTGAGGCAGAAGCATTTCTCAATGATTTGCTGACCCTTGATATGGCCAGCATTGCCGCTGATCATGTTGTTCCGGCTGTTTTGCTAACACCGCAGGGACGGATTGTTTTTGATCTGCTGATCAGCCGTATCACCGATGGATTCCGGCTGGAATGTGATGAACACCGGCTTGATGATCTGATCAAGAAACTCCGGCTATACCGGCTCCGGCGCGACATTGCGCTGACACCGCTGGATGAGCCTGTTTTTGCCATGGCGGTTCCAGATCATATGGATGGATGGCTCCGCGATAGCCGCTTTCGGGATATCCCTGTTAGCCGTTATTATGGTATGCCGCGTTCTGATCAAGCGGTCAGAATGGCAGATGATGATACGGCCTATCGCGCGTTGCGTTATCGGCATGGCATCCCCGAAGGAAACGCTGAGCTGCCAGCAGAAAA
>Ga0209137_1003785_pt1 | contig 12425 bp, 9 predicted proteins | sample SaaInl5LU_22_DNA_FD_184642 | JGI IMG/M metagenome (GOLD analysis project Ga0209137, IMG submission 184642) | Marine microbial communities from expanding oxygen minimum zones in the Saanich Inlet - ESP_105LU_22_DNA (SPAdes) (version 2) | ecosystem: Environmental > Aquatic > Marine > Intertidal... | reverse complement strand
GCATAGGCCTGCATCAAGCGCGGCGTGGCGGCGGCCTTGAGCATGCCATCGTCATCGCGCGAGGCGGCGGTCAGGCGGCCCACGGCCCAAGGTTCAGACACTTCAAGTTCATGGCCGCGCGCGCGCAGATCGTCCAGCACTGCCTCGCCAAAGGCGGGCTCGGCCATCAAATGGCCGGGGCGTGTGCCGCGCGGATAGAAGGAGGATTGGAAATGCGCCGTATGAAACAGCGGCGCGTCTATCCCCTCTTGCAGGTTCATGCCCCCATGCACCAACCGCAGGAACAAGATCAGCTGCCACTGGTCTTGCTGATCGCCGCCGGGTGTGCCGAAGGCCAGCTTGCGCCCATCGGTTTCCGCCATCGAGGGCGAGAGCGTCGTGCGCGGCCGCCGTCCGGGGGCAAGCGAGGTGGCCAGCCCCTCTTCCAGCCAGAACATCTGCGCCCGGCTATTGAGTGGCATGCCCAAGTCCGGAATGATCGGCGAGGACTGCAGCCAGCCACCCGAAGGCGTGGCCGACACCATGTTCCCCCATTGGTCGATCACATCCAGATGCACGGTATCGCCGCGTTTCTCGGTCAGATGTGCCATCGTGGGTTCACCCGCACCCATCCCCGGCCCTTCGGCATGTTCTTGGCCCGCCCGCGCAATGGCGGCCTTCGCCCATGCCTCATAGCCCGCAATATGGCCGGGGCGCTGCAGGCGCGAGGCTTTGGGGCCGATCAGCGGGCTGCGCGTTGCGGCGTAATCGCGAGAGAGCAGCGTCTCGACCGGGATATCGACGAAAGCGGGATCGCCGTAATAGGCCTCGCGGTCGGCGAAGGACAGCTTCATCGCCTCGGTCACATGATGAACGAAATCGGCCCCGCGCGGGTCCATCGCGCCGATGTCAAAGCCCGAGAGCGTCATCAGCGATTGCAAAAGCGTCGGCCCTTGGGTCCAGACGCTGGGCTTCCAGACGCGCCAGCCGTGGTAATCGACATGCAGCGGTGCCTCGTAGCTTGCCTGCCAATCGGCCATGTCTTGGCCTGTCAGCACGCCCTTGCGGCGCTCACCCTCGGCATCCATGACACAAGCATCGCGCAGGTAGTCGTCGATGCCTTCGGCGATGAACCCCTCGTAGAAGGCGCGGCGCGCTGCCTCGATCTGGGCGGCATGGCCTTGCGCGGCTTCGGCCTCGGCCAAGACACGCTCCCATGTATCGGCCAGATCGGGATTCTTGAACAACCGCCCTGCCACGGGCGCCTGCCCGCCGGGCAGCCAAGTGGCATAGGATGTGGGCCATTCATCGCGGAAGAAGTCGTGCAAGCTGGCGATGGTATTGGCAACGCGCGGCAAGACCGGGTGGCCGTGGCGCGCATAATAGATCGCGGGCGCCAAGATCTCGCGCAGGGGCAAACTGCCGTGATCGCGCAGCATCAGCATCCATGCGCCGAACGCGCCGGGAATGACGGTGGCCAATAGGCCTGACCCCGGCACGATGTTCAGCCCGACGGATTTGTAGTGGTCGATGGTGGCCCCCGCGGGTGCCGTGCCTTGGCCGCAGATCATCACCGGTGCATCGGCCCCGGCGGTGCGCAGCATCAAGGGCATATCGCCCAAGGGGCCGTTGAGATGCGGCTCCACCACTTGTAGCACGAAACCCATGGCAGCGGCGGCGTCAAAAGCATTGCCGCCTTGTTCGAGGATTTTCATCCCAACGGCAGAGGCGATCCAATGGGTCGAGGTCGCAACCCCGAAGGTGCCGGTGATCTCGGGGCGGGTGGTGAAGCTCATGGGATGGGTCCGTTCTTGCAAGGCGCGCTGGGGTCTATGGGTGGGTTTGGCGCGGCGCCGTCAAGCGCTTTGTCCGGCCGGGTGATGGGCGACATCGATGATCGCACCGGGCTGGCCGATGACTTGACAGGCCAGATCATGGCCGCGCATTGCCGCGCTTTCGGGGGCATGACCCGCCAGCCGCGCGGCCAGATAGGCACCGTTGAAGGCATCGCCCGCAGCGGTCGTGTCGCGCAGGATCTTTGCGGGGGGATAGGTTTTCGCGATCATTTGCCCGTCGCGCCACAAAAGCGGGCCGCGCGCGCCGCGCTTGAGCGCGATCTCGGGCACACCCGCCGCGGCGATACGCGCGATGATAGCCGCGTCATCATCGCTGCCCCAAAGTGCCGCCTCGTCATCGGCCGAGGGCAGCGCGATGGAACAGGCCGCCCAAATCGCGGCCATCGCCTCTTGCGCGGTGGCGATATCGGGCCAAAGCCGGGGGCGGTAATTGCTGTCGAACACCACCCTTGCCCCCTGCGCCTTGCAAGCCGCCAACCGCGCGATCAGCGCGCGGCGGTCATCGGGCGGCAAGATCGCCAGCGTGATCCCCGACAGATAGATCACCGCGAAATCATCGAGTGTGCCAAGCGCAAGACCGCCTGCCCCGAACATGCCCCGCGCCGCAGATGCGTTGCGCCAATAATGAAAGCTGCGCTCGCCCTCAGGCGAAAGATCGATCGCGTAAATGCCCGGCAACGCCCCAGCGCGGCGCGCGATCAGCGCGGTATCGACCCCATGTGCTGCGATCACCGCAACCATCTGATCGGAGAGTGGATCATCGCCCAAAGCCGTCAGATAGCTGACCTGTCCCGCCCCCGGCGGCAGGCTACGCTGTAGATAGACGGCCGTGTTGAGCGTATCGCCCGCCACGCCCAACCGCGCGTGCCCCTTGTCAAAACCAAGCTCGGACAATTCGACCATGCATTCGCCGATACATGCGATCTTCACCTCAGTCACGCCTCCCTGCGTCGTTGCCGCGATCTTGCGCCTTGGTCGACCAAAGGTCCATGCCCCGGAAAGCCCACAAGATCGCTTGGAGCGGCCCTGCCCCTCGGATAGGGTGGCCGGGATTCGGGCGGCACCAGCAGACCGCCTGTCATGTGGAGGGATCGGCACATGGGAAAAACATTGGCATTGCGCTGTAGCGGCGCGGTTTTGGCATGGGGCCTTGGCGCAGGGCTTGCTTGCGCCCAAGAGGTGACGCTGCGGCTTCATCAATTCCTGCCGCCGCAATCGGCGGTGCCTGCTTATATCCTCGACCCTTGGGCCGATGCGATCGAGGCGGCATCGAACGGCCGGATCGAGATCCAGCGCTTTCCCTCGATGCAGTTGGGCGGCGCGCCACCACAGCTGATCGACCAAGCCATCGATGGCACGGTCGATATCGTCTGGACACTGCCGGGCTATACGCCGGGCCGCTTCCCGCGCACCGAGGTGTTCGAACTGCCCTTCATCATTGAAGGTGGCAATGCCGAGGCCGCAAGCCGTGCCTTTTGGCAATTGGCCGAAGAGACGATGATGGAGACCGATTTCGCCGATCTGCATGTGCTGGGGCTTTGGGTGCATGGGCCGGGCGTGATCCATTCCAAAACGCCCATCACCGATGTGGCCGATCTGGCGGGCGTCAAGCTACGCGCGCCCACGCGGACCACGAACCTGATGTTCTCGGCGCTTGGTGCCACCGCCATCGGCATGCCGGTTCCCGCTGTGCCCGAGGCGCTGTCGCAAGGCGTGATCGATGCCACCGTCATCCCCTGGGAGGTGACGACATCGCTGCGCGTCGCCGAACTGGTCGAATACCATACCGAATTCGGCGGCGAGGCGCTTTATGCCGCGACCTTCATCCTTGCGATGAACCCGGCAAGCTATGCCGGCCTGCCCGAAGATCTGCGTGCCATTATCGACGCCCATTCCGGGCTGGAATTCTCGGCCAATGCGGGGCGCGTGCAGCAAGGCTATGACCTGCCCGGCCGCGAGATGGCCGAGGATCAGGGCAATACGATCATCACGCTTGATGAAACCCAAGTGGCCGCATGGCGCGCGGCGGCGGAACCCACGATCCAGACATGGGTGGCCGATCTGACGGCATCGGGCATCGATGGGGCGGCGCTGGTCGATCGCGCGCGCGCGCTGATCGCGGAAAACAGGCCCGCGAACTAAGACCCAAGGGCGGTGGCGCGATCCGCCATCGCCCGCTATATCGCGCCTGAGTGTAACTGAGCCCACCTGCCGCGCGAGGTATCTTACCATGCTTAACGTGATCACGCGCAGCGCGCAGGTAATGGCCATGCTTGGCGGTGTCGTGCTGTGCCTTTTGGTGGGCATGACCTGTGTCAGCATTCTGGGGCGCGGCTTGAACAGCCTTGCCCATGGCGCGCATTTGACCGAGCTGGCCCCCGCATTGGCCGCATGGCTGGTGGCCCATACCGGCCCCGTCACGGGCGATTACGAATTGATCGAGGCGGGCATCGCCTTCGCCGTTTTCGCCTTTTTGCCGATCTGCCAACTGCGTGCAGGCCATGCGCGGGTCGATCTGATCGCGGCCGCCATGTCCGCGCGCTTCAACCGCATCTTGACCGCCTTTTGGGAAGGCGTGCTGGCCGCGATCATCATCGTGATCGGCTGGCGGCTTTATCTGGGGTTTCTCGAAAAGCTCGATAATGGCCAGACGACCTTTCTGCTGCAGATGCCGGTATGGTGGGCCTATGGGGCGAGTTTTCTGGCAGCCTTGGTCGCGGGGCTGGTGGGGGTCTTTTGCGCCTTCATGCGCCTGCGCGAGGTGCAGACAGGCAAGCCCCATCTACCAAAGGCCGAAGGGGCAGAGCATTGAGCGCCTTTGCCATCGGCCTTTGGTCTTTCCCGGTGCTTTTGGCGCTGATCTTTCTGCGCGCGCCGATTGGGGCGGCGATGTTCTTGATGGGCATGGGCGGGCTGTGGCTGATCACGGGCAGCCCGGATATGGCGCTGAACCTGCTCAAGGGCGAGAGTTACTCCACCTTTTCCAGCTATTCGCTGTCGATCATCCCGATGTTCTTGCTGATGGGGCAATTCGCAACGCTGTCGGGGATGTCCACCTCGCTTTTCAAAGCAGCCGAAGGCTGGCTTGGCCATCGCAAGGGGGGCGTGGCCATGGCCTCGGTCGGCGCATGCGCGGGCTTTGGGGCGATCTGCGGCTCATCGCTGGCAACGGCGGCCACCATGGGGCGCGTGGCGCTACCCGAACTCAAGCGTTACGGCTATTCGGGCGGGTTTTCCACCGCCACACTGGCGGCGGGCGGCACGCTGGGGATCTTGATCCCGCCATCGGTGATCTTGGTGATCTACGCGATCCTGACCGAGCAAAACATCGCCTCTTTGTTCTTGGCAGCCTTTGTGCCGGGGATCTTGGCCGCCATCGGCTATATGCTGACCATCGCGATCTATGTGCGCGTCAACCCCGCCAGCGCAGGTGTCAAAGCGCGCGTGCCCTATGCCGAGCGGTTGCGCGCATTGGCCGAGATCTGGCCTGTGATCGCGGTCTTTGGCCTGGTGGTCGGCGGGATTTACGCGGGCTGGTTCACGCCCACCGAAGGGGCGGCCGTGGGGGCCGCGGGCACCGGCCTGTTGGCGCTTGTGCGGGGCAATATGACTTGGGCGATGTTTGCCCAAAGCATCATCGCCACCGCCATGTCCAGCGCGATGATCTTTTTCATCATCTTGGGCGCGAAGCTTTATAATTCCTTTCTGGCACTTACCCAGATGCCGCAGGAATTGTCGCTATGGGTGGTCAGCCAAGGCTATGCGCCCTTGACCGTGCTGATCTTGATCTTGGTCTTCTACCTTGTGATGGGCTGCCTGATGGACAGCCTGTCGATGATCCTTTTGACCATTCCGATCTTTTGGCCGGTGATGGCGGGGCTGGATTTCGGGCTGATCTTGCTTCTCGACATGCAAGCCGCAAGGCTGGCCCAAGGGATCGCGGATGGCGTGGCGATGGCCCCCGATCTTTTGGCCGCCGCCCAAGCCAAGCTGGCCGAGGGCCTGGCGCTGACCCGCGACGAGTTCCGCGCGCTCGGCCTACGCCCCGTGACCGAGGCGATGCATGCCGATTTCAACACGACGCTGACCGCGATCTGGTTCGGCATCTTGGTCTTGATCGTGGTCGAGGTCGGGCTGATCACGCCGCCCGTGGGGATGAACCTGTTCATCATCAACGCGCTTGATCGCACAACGCCCATCACCGCCACCTATCGCGCAGTGATGTGGTTCGTGACATCCGACCTGATCCGGGTCGCAATCCTTGTGGCCTTTCCCGGGATTACGTTGTTTCTGTTGCGCTAAGGCAAGGGCAGGCCCTTGCAAGATGGAGCCATGACGCCATGCCCCTGCTCGACCCCGACCGCCTGTTTCCGGCCGAGCCGCGCCTGCGCGATCTGGCGCGTGGGCTTTACGCGGGGCTTCGCGATCTGCCGATCATCAGCCCGCATGGCCATTGCGACCCGCGCTGGTTTGCCGAGGATGCGCGCTTTCCCGACCCCGCCGCGCTTTTCGTGACGCCCGATCATTATGTCGTACGGATGCTGGTAAGTCGGGGCATATCGCATGCCGATCTGGGCGTTGCCCGCCGCGATGGCGGCCCGGTCGAAACCGACCCGCGCGCGATCTGGCGGCGTTTTGCGGAGCATTTCCACCTGTTTCGCGGCACCCCATCCGCCATGTGGCTGGAACATGCCTTTGCCACGCTGTTCGACATCGACACGCCGCTTGATGCAGCCAGCGCGGACGCGCATTTCGATGCGATCGAGGCGCGGCTCGCCGCGCCCGCCTATCGCCCACGCGCGCTGTTCGACCGCTTCGGGATCGAGGTGCTCGCCACCACCGATGGCGCGCTTGACGATCTACGCTGGCACAAGGCGATTGCCGAAAGCGGTTGGGGCGGCCGCGTCATCCCCACCTATCGCCCCGACGCGGTGATCGACCCCGAGGGCGAAGGCTTTGCCGCGAATCTCGACCGCTTGGCCGAGATCACGGGCGAGGATACCGGGCATTGGGCGGGATATCTCGCCGCCCACCGCGCAAGGCGGGCGACATTCAAAGCGCAAGGTGCCACCGCCACCGATCACGGCCACCCCACGGCCCAGACCGCCGATCTTTCCGCCACAGAGGCCGCGATGCTTTTCGCCCGCATCCGCAAGGGCGGCGCAAGCCCTGCCGATGCCGCGCTGTTCCGCGCACAGATGCTGACCGAAATGGCCAAGATGAGCCTTGATGACGGGCTGGTGATGCAGATCCATGCCGGGTCGCACCGCAACCATGCGGCGCAGGTCTTTGCCACCTATGGCCGCGATGCAGGCTTTGACATTCCGACCCGAACCGATTGGGTGGGCGGGCTGAAGCCGCTTCTAGATGCGGTGGGGATGGAGCCGGGGCTGACGCTGATCGCCTTCACGCTGGATGAAAGCACCTATGGGCGCGAATTGGCCCCGCTTGCCGGTGCCTACCCCGCGTTGCGGCTTGGGCCGCCGTGGTGGTTCTTCGACAGTGCTGACGGGATCAAACGCTACCGCGAAATAGTGACCGAGACCTGTGGTTTCTACAACACCACGGGTTTTAACGACGATACGCGCGCCTTTTGTTCCATCCCCGCGCGCCATGATGTGGCGCGGCGCGCTGATTGCGCCTATCTCGCCGCGCTCGTCGGGACGGGCCGCCTCAGGCTGGCCGAGGCCGAGGCGTTGGCCCATGACCTGACCGTGACGCTGGTGCGCGATGCCTATCGCCTCTGACCTGCCGCGGCTTGCGCGCACGCGCCCCGCGCCACGGGCCGGGATCGTGCATTTCGGCCCCGGGGCATTCTTTCGCGCCTTCATCGCGCCCTTCACGCAAGAGGCGATGGATGCCGCCGGCGGCGATTGGGGCATCATCGCCGTGGCGCTGCGCAATGGACAAGCGCGCGATCAGCTCAAGCCCCAAGGATGCGCCTATACGGCCCTGACGCTTGCCCCAGATGGTCCCAAGCGGCAGGTGATCGATTGTATCACCGATGTGCTTGTGGCCCCTGAAAACCCCGACGCCGTGATCGAAGCGCTTGCCGATCCGGCAATCAGGATCGTCACGCTGACGATCACCGAAAAGGGCTATGGCCACGATCCGGCAACCGGGCAATTGAACCCCGGTTTGCCCGATATGGCCCATGATCTGGCCTATCCTGACGCACCGCGCAGCGCGCCGGGCTTTATCGTGGCAGCTCTTGCGCGCAGGCGCGCAGCGGGGGTGGCACCTTTCAGCGTCATTTCTTGCGATAATCTGGCGGGCAACGGCGCAATCCTGCGCGCCGTGATCTTGGGCCTTGCGCGCGCCCATGATCCCGCGCTTGCTGATTGGATCGCCGCCCATGGCGCTTTTCCCGCCACCATGGTCGATCGCATCACCCCCGCGATGCCCGAGGCCGAGGCCGCGCGCTTGGCGCAAGAGGCGGGCATCCATGATGCCGCGATCACCCATCATGAGCCTTTTCGCCAATGGATCATCGCGGCGGATTTCGTCGGCGGCGCGCGTCCGGCATGGGACAGGGTCGGCGCGCAGATCGTGGGCGATGTCGCCCCGTTCGAGGCGATGAAGCTGCGCTGCCTGAATGGGGCGCATAGCGCACTGGCCTATCTGGGGCTGGCCGCGGGCCATGCGACAGTGGCCGTAGCGGTCGCCGATCCCGCCTTGCGCGGTTTCATCGCGGCGCTTTGGGCGGAAGAAGTCATCCCAACCCTCGCCCCGCCCGAAGGGGCCAATCCCGCCGCCTATTGCGCGGCCCTGATGGCGCGCTTTGCAAACCCCGCCATCGCGCATCGCTTGGCTCAGATCGCGATGGATGGCTCACAAAAGCTTGGTCCGCGCATCTTGTCGCCCATGGCGACCCATCTGGCCCAAGGCCGCGCCACGCCGCGTCTGGCGATGGTGGTGGCGGCATGGATGCATCATCTCTCCGGCCCGCATCTGGCCGACCCGATGGCCGATACCCTTCGCGCGCGGGCGGGCGACCCAGCGGCACTCATGGCCCTTTCTGCGATCTTTCCCCCTGCCTTGGCCGATGATCCGCGTTTTCGCGCGCAGATCATCCCGGCATGGGACAAGATCGCGGCGCAAGGGGTGCAAGCAGCGCTGGCGTGAGGCGCCTTCGAGCGTGTCGCGTTCTATCGCATTCACCGCAACAGGCGAACGCGTTATGCCTTGCAAACGCTGCCTCGCCTTTTGCGGTGAATATAGCGGACTGATCAAACGCGACACGCTCTAGGTCACGGCTTGGCGCGCGTGATAGGCGGGATCGTCCCACAGCCTGTCCGTGATGATCCGGGCAAGAATTTCGGCGGCGCGTGTGACATCGCCTTCGTCGATGTAGAGCGGGGTGAAGCCAAAGCGCATGATATCGGGCGCGCGGAAATCGCCGATCACACCATGGGCGATCAACGCCTGCATCGCGGCATAGCCCTGGGCGAAATGGAACGAAACTTGGCTGCCGCGCTGCTGCGCGTCGCGGGGGCTGGCAAGGGTCAGATCGGGGCAGCGCGCCTCTACCTCTGCGATGAAGCGGTCCGATAACGCGATGGAGGCTTCGCGCAGCGCGTCCATTTCCACCCCCTCCCAAACATCGAGGGCGGCATCGAGCGCTGTCATCTGCAACACGGGCGGGGTGCCCACGCGCATCCGCTCCACCCCCGGTGCAGGGCGGTAATCGAGATCGAAGGCAAAGGGGGCGGCATGGCCCAACCAACCCGCCAGCGCCGGGTCGATCCGGTCCGCGATATCGGGGCGCACATAGATAAACGCGGGCGCGCCGGGGCCACCGTTGAGGTATTTATAGCTACAGCCGACGGCGAATTCCGTGCCTGATCCGGCCAGATCGACGGGCAGCGCCCCGGCGCTATGGGCCAAATCCCAGATCATCACGGCACCCGCTGCATGGGCGGCGCGGGTGATGGCGCCCATGTCATGCAACCGGCCCGTGCGGTAATCGACTTGGGTCAGCATGACGGCCGCCACCTCGTTGGTGATGTTGTCCATCACCGCCTCGGGGCTGACAGTATGCAAGCGGTGGGTACCACCCAGATGGCGGATCAACCCTTCGGCCATATACAGATCAGTCGGGAAATTGCCGCTATCGGACAGGATCACACGGCGATCTGGGCGCATTTGCAAAGCGGCGGATAACGCCTGATAGACCTTGATCGAAAGCGTGTCGCCCATCACCACCGATCCGGGTGCAGCCCCAATCAGCCGCCCCACCCGGTCGCCCACGCGCGAGGGCTGGGCCATCCAGCCATCGATATTCCAACCCTTGATCAGATGCGCGCCCCATTGGCCGCTGACCGCATCGGCCACGCGGGCGGGCACGGATTTGGGCAAGGGCCCCAGCGAGTTGCCGTCGAGATAGATCACCCCCTCGGGCAGATCGAACAGATGTTTGCGCAAGACGCTCATAATTGCCCCCTGACTTGCCAAAGCTCGGGGAAAAGCTCCACCTCGAGCATGCGGCGCAGATATTGCACGCCTGACGTGCCCCCCGTGCCGCGTTTGAAACCGATGATCCGCTCGACCGTGGTGACATGGTTGAAACGCCAGCGGCGAAAATAATCTTCAAGATCGACCAGCTTTTCGGCCAGCTCGTAAAGCGCCCAATGGGCCTGTGGGTCGCGATAGACCTTTGCCCATGCATCGCGGATGGCATCTTGGGCGCTATGGGGTGCGTTCATCTGGTAAGACGCGCTGAAATCTTGGCCAAGAGCGCCCCCAAGCTGGTCGAGCGCCACATGGTAGAGCGATTTTTGACCCAGCTCGGCCAGCAAGGCTGCATGGAGCGCGGGGCGGTGTTCATGCACCTTGAGCATGGCTTGGTTGCGATTGCCCAGCATAAACTCGATCCGGCGATATTGATGCGACTGAAACCCCGAGGATTTGCCCAGATCGTCGCGGAAATCGCTGTACTCCGAAGGCGTCATGGTGCGCAGCACATCCCATGCGCCATTGAGCTGCTCGAAGATGCGCGCCACGCGGGTCAACATCTTGAAAACCGCGCGCACATCGCCCGCCGCAAGCCCCGCGCGCGCGGCGGTCAACTCGTGGATCGCCAATCGCATCCAAAGCTCGGATGTCTGGTGCTGGATGATGAACAGCATTTCATCATGCGCATCGGAAAGCGGCTTTTGCCCATCGAGCAGCCCATCCAGCGCAAGGTAGTCGCCATAGCTCATCTCGCGCGCATAGGACATTGTGGCGCCGTCTTTGGCGGGATCATAGGCATCGGTCATGGCAAGCTTTCGGTCAGGGTTACGCGACAGGTGCCACCCTGCCCCGCGCGCGCGCCCAAAGGCAAGCGATGGCCAGCATCACGCCCGAGACAGTGGCGATCATCCCCGCCGCACTGACCGCGCTGTCAAACCCAAGCCAGATCGGCCCATAGCCCGCCAACACATAGCCAAGGATCGCCGAAAGGGCCGCGATGGCGAGGGAAAGCCAGACCTGCGTCGCAAGCCGATCTGTCATCAGCCGCGCGGTTGCAGGTGGGCAGATGAACATGGCGATCACGATGATCGACCCCACCGCATCAAAGGCTGCCACCGCGGCGACAGCGGCGGCAATCACCAGCGCCAAACCGATCGCCGAGACCGGCAAGCCGATGGCGCGGGCAAACCCCTCGTCAAAGGTCGCAAGCTTCAGGGGCCGCCAGAAGATCACCGTCAGCGCGGCCATCAGCGCCGCCACAACGGCGATGCGCGGCAATTCGGGTGGCAGATGGGAAAGTGCCACTGGGTCGATCACGCTGTCCCAACCGCTGGCGCGTAGCCAGATCAGCGTCTCCAGATTGCCCATCAGCGCGTGATCGACATCGAGATGCACACGGCTTGTGTCGGATTGCTCCAAGAGAAGCACACCGCCCGCGAACAGCGCGGTAAAGACCACACCCATCGCGGCCCCCGGCTCGATCCGGCCAAGGCGGCGGATCGCCTCGATCAACACCACGGCCACCAGCGCCGCCCCCCCTGCCCCGATCAGCATCGGCATGGTCGCCACCGTTCCCGTGACCAGAAAGGCCACGACGATCCCCGGCAAAACCACATGGGAAATCGCGTCACCAATCAGCGCTTGGCGGCGCAGGATCAAGAAATTGCCGGGCAGCGCACAAGCGACCGCGGCCAAAACCCCGATCAGCATCGGCGTGAGCGAGAATTGCACGAATTCCGCCCCCATCACACGGCCCCCACCGGCTGGGGCGGCCCGATACGCGCGTCGAAATCGGCGATCTGGTCTGCGGTGAAAACCTCTTCAATCGGGGTCAGCCCGTCATAGCGCCCGGTCAGCGCCGTATCTTGATGGATCGCACGCGCGATATCCCAGCGGCGTTCATCGCGCAGCGATTTGGCCGCCAGCGCCCTGCCCTTGTCGGTGGCAACCCCATCGGGGCGGATGGCCCCCGCCGCGCGCAAAATACGCAGCGTCAGCGGATCATGGATCGGTTCGGCACGCGCCAGCGACAACAGCCCTTGGCGCCAATGCACCCGCGCCTGAAAGCGCCGCCGCGCCAAGACCGCGGCCAAAACCCCACGGCGCGGCACGAAAAACAGCGAAAAGGTGAAAAGC
>Ga0209137_1003782_pt1 | contig 12432 bp, 10 predicted proteins | sample SaaInl5LU_22_DNA_FD_184642 | JGI IMG/M metagenome (GOLD analysis project Ga0209137, IMG submission 184642) | Marine microbial communities from expanding oxygen minimum zones in the Saanich Inlet - ESP_105LU_22_DNA (SPAdes) (version 2) | ecosystem: Environmental > Aquatic > Marine > Intertidal... | reverse complement strand
CTTTAGCAGATGTTGCTATTGATTTTAGCGTTCCAAATGCTGCTTTTAATAACATAACAAATTGTATTGAAAACAACGTTCCAGTGATTGCAGGAACTACAGGTTGGTTAGAAAAATATGAGGAGGTTGTAGCTTTTTGTAATCAAAAGAATGGCGCTTTTTTGTATGCATCCAACTTTAGTGTGGGTGTCAATATCTTTTTTGAGCTCAATCAGCAATTGGCAAAAATGATGCGTACTCTTCAAGATTATGAAATTTCTATGGAAGAAATTCACCATACTCAAAAATTAGATGCGCCAAGTGGAACTGCGATCACATTGGCTCAAGGAATCATAGAAAATACTTCAAAAAAAGGGTGGGAATTGGGCACAATTACATCTTCTCAAAATATTTCAATCGTTTCAAAAAGAATTCCAGATGTTCCTGGAACACACACTGTTTGGTATTCATCTGAAGTGGATACTATCGAAATAAAACACACAGCACATAGTAGAAAAGGTTTTGCTTTAGGTGCAGTAATTGCGGCAGAATGGATTGTTGGAAAAACAGGCGTATTTTCAATGAAAGATGTCTTAAACATTCGTTAAAAAATGTAACTTTTTTGCTATTTTGCGCCTTATAAACTTGACATAAATTTCCTTATTGGAATAAAAATATCGATTATGACATTTACTCAATGGTTTCTTTTTTTTATCAGTATTCAAATCATTCATTTTTTAGGTACTTGGAAATTGTATCAAAAAGCAGGAAGAAAAGCTTGGGAAGCTGCATTGCCTATTTATAATGGAATCGTTTTACTGCAAATTATCAAACGTCCAAAATGGTGGATTATCCTACTTTTTATTCCGATTATCAACCTACTAATGTTTCCCGTAATTTGGATAGAAACTATCAGAACTTTTGGATTTTATAAGAAGTTAGATTCATTCTTAGTCATTGTTACTTTAGGATTGTACATTTTTTACATCAACTATACAAAAGATGTAATATTTAATGAGAATAGAAGTTTAAAACCTCAATCAGAATTGGGTGAATGGATTAGTTCTATTACGTTTGCCATCATTGCGGCAACGTTGGTACACACCTATTTTATGCAGCCATTTACGATTCCAACTTCGTCTTTAGAAAAATCGTTATTGGTTGGAGATTACTTGTTTGTAAGCAAATTTCATTATGGTGCAAGAGTCCCATCCACAGTAATTGCTGCACCAATGGTTCATGATTCATTGCCTTTTACAGGTACTGCATCGTACTTAAAAAGTCCACAATTACCTTATTTGCGTTTGCCAGGATTGCAAAAAATAAAAAACAATGATATCGTTTGCTTCAATTGGCCAGCGGATTCTTTGGCAACAATGTGGGGAGATACTTCAGGAAAATTTACCTATAAACCTGTTGATAAAAAGACCAATTATGTAAAACGTTGTGTAGGAATTGCTGGGGATACGTTGCAAATGATTGATGGATATTTTTATATCAATGGAAAAAAGAATGACTTGCCTTACAGAGCAAAATTGCAGTTTTATTACACCTATGAATCAAAATCTCCTATTGATGCAAATACGTTTCCAGCATTTTTACTAGAAAAAGAACGCACAGGAGTTTACCGAATTTTGTCTGAATATTGGGAAAATGACAAAGTACAAGACGCCATCAAAAAAAACGGCAATTTAACAAAAATAGGACAAGATTCCTTGTATACAGAAGTTGCAGGTGGCATAAATCCTGATTTAGCGCAACGTTTGAAAATGAGCTCTGTGAATACAAAAGTCAATATCAATTTAACGCAAGAAGAAGTTGATCGGTTAAAAAAATATCCTTTGGCTGTTTCCGTTACAAAAATAAATCATGCTCCAGATAATGCTATTTTTCCTCATGTAGAAAAATTGCAATGGAGTCAAGATAATTTTGGACCTATTTATATCCCAAAAACAGGAGCTACAGTTAAATTAAATGCGGAATCACTGCCATTTTATGAGCAAATCATTAAAAATTATGAAAATAATGATTTGGTTGTAAATGGTGAAGAAATCTTTATCAATGGCAAAAAAGCGGATTCTTATACTTTTAAACAAGATTATTTTTGGTTGGTTGGAGACAACAGACACAATTCTTTAGACGCGCGTTATTGGGGGTATGTTCCTTTTGATCATGTACTTGGAAAGCCTGTAATGGTTTGGTTTAGTTGGGATGCAAATGCACCAAGTTTTAGCGCAAAAATTAAATCAATTCGTTGGGACAGACTATTTACCACAGTTCATGGAGATGGAGAGCCCGTTTCTTATAGATATGTTGTCTTTGCATTGATAGCAATGTATATTGGATGGAATTATTTTAGGGGAAAAAAGAAAGTTAAAAAATAATTTTCAGTTACAGTCACCGTTTTCAATTAGCATATCAATTGCAAACTATCACTGTTTACTGACACTGAAAACTGAATAGTCAGAGAATGTCATTATTTATTCCAACGTATTTTTCTCCAATTTCTCAGTATGCTGAAATTGCAAACTCAGCAGAAATTATTTTTGAAATGGAGGATAATTTTCAAAAACAAAGCTACAGAAACCGTTGTTATATATATAATAGCAATGGAAAATTACTGTTGAATATTCCTGTAAAAAATCCTGAGACGCAGGGAAGAAAAAAAACAAAAGAGATGTTGATTGAAAACAATTTTCCTTGGCAAGATCAACATTTTAAATCCTTGCAATCATCATATAGAGTTTCTCCATATTTTGAGTATTTTGAGGATGATTTGTTGCCAATTTTCACTAAAAAATACAAGTTTTTACACGATGTAACTATTGATACGTATTTGTTTATAGTTGATGCGTTAGAACTGAATCCAAATTTTTCGAAAACAGCAACATACGAATTGGAAAAAGTAGATAATGATTTCCGATTTTTAGCAGATAAAAATCATCAACCTTCAAAAGATTTCAAAAATTACAAGCAACTGTTTGATGATAAACATGGTTTTTTATCAAATTTATCCATCTTAGATTTATTGTTTATGGAAGGTCCAAATGCTGTAAGCTATTTTTGATGTTTACCACAAAATTCATCCTTCATTACGGACTTCATTTTGTAGTTCCTTTATTATTTTCTTACTTTTTTTTCAAAGAAAACTGGAAAAAAATATACCTAATTTTCTTAGCTTCTATGTTGATTGATTTAGATCATTTATTGGCAAATCCTATATTTGATAGCAACAGATGTAGCATCAATTTTCATCCTTTACACACCTATTACGCAGCAGGAATGTATGTTATTGGATTATTTTATAGAAGAACGCATATATTAGCTTTTGCATTACTTTTTCATTTACTGACAGATTTTATTGATTGTTATTTCTGAAATCGTTTAGAAAGACGCAAAATTTCATCAGAAATTTGCAATTTGATCACCAAATAGAAATAAATTCCTGTTATTAAAATACTCTTTAAAAAAATATTGATGGTTTGATGAATTGGAATTTTCCAGAGATAGATATCATGTAGCGGAAAATCCCAGAAACTAAAAATCACATATAAAATGGCAATAATTCCAATCATTCTCCATGATTTATCTGTAAAAGGTGTCATTGCGAACTTACTTTTTACAAATAGTAGTTTTCCTGTATTGGCAAAGAAAATCACAATCAATGTGGCTAATGCCAGACCATCTGTGCCCATATTCAGTTGATCATAAAAAAGAGTATTCAAAGCATACACAGAAATAGCCATCATAAAACTATAGGGCAACGTGATTTTATAGTATTTAGAATTATTGATAATTGCACCATTATTTCCTAAAAATCCGTTGTACATTTTTACGAACGAAATCATAAATACCACCAATTCACCTCCTGCGTATTGTTGAGGCAATAAATTAAATAATTGATTGACGTTTGCATTGATCAATACAAAAAACAAACCGCTGATTAACAACAAGTTGATGGAACTTTTTTTATACAAAGAAGCTACTTCTACATGATTTTCCTCATTCAATGTTTTGGAGGTTAGTGGTTGCAAAATATTCATCATCGCTCTGCTTGGCGCTTCAATAAACGAACCAATAAAAACAGCCACAGAATAATAAGCTGCTTGCTCAATTGCTTCTTTTCCAGGAATCATGAATTTGTCAATATCCAAAATAATGGCACCTGCACTTCCTGCCATGATGATATATAATGAAAATCGAAAAATTTCTGTAAAATTATCAGGTCTTGAAAAAGTGAATTTTGGAAAATACAAGTAAAAGGCATAAACCATCATTACAAACATTCGTAAAAAGTAAAAACCTGTCAAATAATAGATAAAATTTTCTTTAGTAATCCATTGAAAATAAACTGCGAAAAGCAACAACATTACTACTACTCTATTCCATAATTCCTTTAAAATATTCCCAAAAACCGAGTGAAATTGCACTCTTGCCCAAGCATAAAAAACTTCGAAATACGCACAAGTAAATGCAATCAAATAAATAACGGATGTGTAATTTTTAATGATTGGATTATTGATAGATAAATAATCACTAATTTCTTCATAAAATAAATTCCCAAAATATCCCATTGGAATAGCAACCAATAAGGGTAAAAACAACACAGATGACAAAAATTTATCTTGTTCTATTTTGGTAAAGTAACTTGAGTAAAATTTGATGATGGTATGATGAACACCTAAAGCAATTAAAGGCATTAAAATATTAGAGGTTGACAATAAGAAAGTTACCAAACCATAGTATTCATCTTCTAAAAAACGAGTGTACAAAAACAAGGTATTGATACCACCAATGAGAAAACCAAGGTAGATAAAAAGGGTGTTTTTGAATGATTGTTTTAAAACAATTCCCATGCGTTTTTATAAATTTTTAATGATAGAGGCCAATTGTTCTGTCAAATTTTTACGATGAAATTGGGCCAAATTTTTAGAATTTACAGTCAAATTTCCCTCTTTGAACTGTTGATAAAGTCTTAAAATTTCGATTGATAACTTCGCTTCATTTTGATGATCAATCACTACGCCTGCATTTGTATTTTGTAAAATTACTGCCAAATCTCCATTTTCTGGTCCCAACGCTAAAATAGGCCTTTTTGCGGTTATATATTCAAAAAGTTTTCCTGTTAAAATTCCTGCTGATTTTGGCACATTTGGAATTAATAACAATAAAACTTGTGCCTTTTTCTGAAATTCAATTGACTCTTTATGAGGTACATAACCTTTTATTTGAGTAATTTCAGCTAAGGTATTTTTTTCAATTTCAAGTCGAACTTCTGAGGAAATATCACCTACAAAAAGCAACTGAACATCATTTTTAAACTCGTCATTAGCATCACACAACTTTTTTAAAACCTTAAAAAAAACTACTGGATTGCTTTGTTTTGGTAATAAACCAATATACGAAATTGTAAATTTTGAGTCCAACACTACATTTTCATCTTGCAAAACTTCGGAATCAAAACCATTGGTAATTACAGCAACATTTTTTGCAGTTTTCAAAAAATCTTTTTTCAAAGAATGACTCACTGTCAATACACAATTCGCATTTTCTAAAACTGATTTTTCTAATTTTTTATTTTTTTCTTTGGCAAATGACAGCTGTTTGAATTCGTTGTTATAATACAAATCAGTCCAAGGATCTCTAAAATCTGCAATCCATTTGATGTTGTTTTTTTTGCTAATTTTTTGTGCAATCAAATGCATGCTATGAGGTGGACCTGTTGAAATAATAACATCAATTGGATGATCTTTCAGATAATTTTGTAAAAAATTCACAGAAGATTTTACCCAAAAAATCTTTGGATCAGGAATAAAAAAATTCCCTCTAATAAATGACAATAAACTATTATTGGTACTATTGGCAACATCCTTTTTTTTCACTCCTTTTTGTTTCCAAAAAAACACATCTGTAGGCTCGAAAATTGGATTTTTCAACACAGTAATGTTTTTTGGTATTTCAGAAATCAAGCTATCATCTTCCTTTGGATAGTTGGCATTATCAACTGTATACACGATGGGTTCAATGCCAAAATCTTGTAAATATTTTACAAATTTCAACCAACGTTGAACACCACTTCCACCTGCAGGAGGCCAATAATACGTGATAATTAGTGCTTTCAATCGAGTATAGTTTCGTATAAATGTACTAACTTTTTAGAAGTTTGTTCCCAAGAAAATTCATTTCGTACAAAATCTTGACCATTTTTACCTAGAGTTGCTCTTAAATTCTCATCTTGATACAATTCTAAAATTTTATTTTTAAAATCAGCTACATTTTTTTCTTGATGAACCAATCCCGAATTTACTTTTTCAATCAATTCTTTTTGTGCAGTTGCATCACTCACCAACAATGGTTTTCCAAAACTCATGTATTGAAAAATTTTGTTTGCGTACGCAACATCGTGCTGCAAATTTCTGTGCAACGGAGAAATACAAATAGCACTACTGATGATGTAAGACTGAAATAAACTCACATTTTGCCATCCTTCAAAATCTACATAATCTTCAATTCCTAAATCAGCAACTTGTGCTTTTAAAATTGAATCTGTGGTGTTTTTTCCCACAATTACAAGCTTGATATTTGGAATTGATTCTATCAATTTTGGAATACTTGCAATTGCCGTTTGCAATCCTCTCCTGATATGTGTGTCGCCCAAATACAACATCACAAAATAATTTTTATACTTTTTGATGATGGAATCGTCGATTGAATACGCTTCAAAAAATGATTTTCGAATCGTGTTTGGTACTAAAACATATTTAGTATCAGATGGAAATCTTTGCTGTAAAGAGTCAATAAAATGAGGAGAAACTGTAATTACTTTGTCTGCTTTTTTTATAAATTCTACCTCTTTTTGTTTCCATTTATTTGGTGAAATAATATACTTCCCAGGAAACTTTTGAAGGTGAGGATACAATTTCATCACTTCTGGCAAATTGTCATGCAAATCCAACACTACTGGAAGTTTAAAATATTTATTTGCCCAAAAAACAGCTTCCGCAATTTTAATATCGTGAATGTGCAAGACATCAATATTGGTTGATTGTAAAAATCGTACAATTTTCTTTTTCATCAAAAAAGAATATACTGGAATTGTATAAACCAAAGCTGATAATTTATACTCTAATTTGTTAGATAAAAACCTCTTAATCTGAATTTCATTGATTATTTCATCTGATTGATTTGCATCATATTTCAAACAGAAAAGAAATACTTCGTGACCAGCAGCAATTAAAGAAATTGCTTCATTTTCCACTCTTGGATCTGGAGGAAAAGTGGCGTCAAGAATCATCCCAATGTTCATAAAGATTGATTTTTTTTGAAGTTTTTAACTGAAAAACTTAATTTTTGACTCCTTTTTTCTTTTCATAAAAAAACCATCCTAAAGAAATCAGCAATAGCAAACCATAAGATAACAACGAAATGAAACTTCCTTGTTGAATGACTGTTGGCTCGAACTTGAAAATAATGGAATGATTTCCTGCAGGAACTTTTAACCCTCTCAACACATAATTCACTCTAAAGTGAGGTACTAATTCACCATCTATATAAGCATTCCAACCTTTGTCATAATAAATTTCAGAAAAAACAGCCAATTGTTCTTTTTGCGATGTTGATTGATATGTAAGATTTGTAACTGCATATTTTTTTAGGGAAATAGTAGCTGTTGGATCTCTTTTGATTGTAAAATTTTTCAATTCTGAAAACTTACTAATATCAACAACTGCTGTTGTTTTGGAATCTAAACTATCCAAAGCATTCATTTCTTCAGTAGCATTTTGAACTTTATCTAAAGAATCTACAAACCAAACATTGCCATTTATAGCTTGATTTTGTTGCACTTGTAAAACGCCAGAATTATCAGGAATGATAAAATATTTGGTGTTTAACATGTTCAATACTTGCATATTTTGCTTCGCAATTTGATATTCAAACAACTCTTGATAGCGTCTCATTTTGGCTGCATGATATCCTCCAATTGATTGATGAAAATAAGAAGTTGCGCCATCTTCCATCAAGTTTGTTGAGAAATTCGCTACTCTAAAATGCGTTTTATCTTCTAAAATCAATTTATCAGCTTCTGATGCTGTAAAGGGTTTTTCTACTTTACTAGCAGACACAAAATCATCAGCATTCAAATATCTTCTGTTTACAGAAATTTGGTCCACTAAAATCAACAGTCCCAAACCCACAAAAACTAAAACTTGCTTCAATTTATTTTGAAGTACAAACCATAAAAGTGTTGCTGAAATCAGCATAAAAATGACAGACCGAATTGAATCTGAAAACAACAACGATTTTCTATCAGCAATAACAGCATCTATTAAACCAGGTAAATCTTTGTAATTATCATCTCTCAAACCTTCAAAAGTAGCTGAAAAATGAGCTGCAAAAAATCCAAAGACAATCAAACCTCCAAAAAAGTAGACTGCTTTTTTCAACGCATTTTTCTTTTCATCCTCAGAAATTTCTGAAGAAAAAAAGTTTTTCAAAGCCAAAATTCCTAAAATAGGAACACACAATTCTGCAATAACTTGTATGGATGAAACTGCTCTGAATTTGTTATATAAAGGCACATAATCAATAAAAAAGTTCGTTAAAAATTCAAAATTACGTCCCCAACTCAACAAAATTGAAAATACGGTTGCAGCAACCAACCATTGTTTTAATCGTCCTTTTACAAGAAAAATCCCAAGGAAGAATAAAAAGAAAATGACAGCTCCAATATAAGCTGGTGCTTCTACAATTGGTTGATCTCCCCAATAAGTAAGTACTTGTTTTGAATAATCATCAGCTACTTTTTTACCTGCTTTTTCTTCTATTAACTGATAAAATTCAGAATTATCATCTAATTTTTCCACAGTACCTCCACCCATAAAACGCGGAATGAATAAATTGAATGTTTCTAATTTTGCATAACTAAATTGCGTGATGTAATCTTTGTCCAATCCTTTTGTTGCTTCTTTTGGACTTCCATCAGGATTGATTGTCAATTCTGATTTTCCTCTTGTACTTGCATCTGCATATTGTTTCATCGCTAATAATCTGGAAGAATTTGCACCCACTCCTAAAATTACTGCACCCAAAATAATCAATACTTGCTTTAAAAATATAGAAAGCGTTTTTTGTTTGATGGCATGAATTCCCTCTACAACTCCTAAAATCAACAAACAAATTCCTAAATAATAGGTCATTTGAATGTGGTTTGCGTAGATTTCTAGCGCCATTGACAAACCTGTAACTAAAAATCCTAAAACATATTTTCTTTGAAAAACCCATAAAATTCCTGCTAAGACCAATGGCATATAACCAATTGCATGTGCCTTTGCATTGTGTCCTGGAATAAAAATAATAATCAAATAGGTTGAAAATCCGAAGGCAAGCGCACCTAAAATTCCTAATCTCCATTCCACTTTTAATGCCAACATCAATACAAAAAAGCATAAAAAATATAAAAACGTGTAATCAGCTGGTCTTGGTAAAAAACGAATCAAACTGTCTAAACGTCTTACAAAATCATTGGGGTAATAAGCACTGATTTGATAGGCTGGCATGCCACTAAAAGACGCACCTGTCCAATAGGGCTCTGCATCATTTTCGGCTCTGAAATCACTGATTTCTTTGGCCATTCCTTGAAACTGTGTAATATCTGATTGTGGTATTTTTTGTCCTTTTAAAACAGGATGAAAATATATGAGAGATGCAGCAATAAAAATGACGATTGCAACAATGGTAGGTATAAATTTCTTTAGATTCATGGTTTGTCTATTTCTTCAAAATCAACATATTCTCCTTCATCATCTTTGGTTTGTCGTTGATTTCTTGGTGCTTTGTCAATGACAGTTTCACCTTCTTTTACAGAAGAATGCTGTTGATTTCCATACTGTTGTTTTGCTTGTTCTTGCATTTTTTCAGCTACTTTTTTTATTAAAAAAGGCGCAAATAATCGCATCAAAAATTTAACACCGTAATAAAAAAGAATGATAAAAAAGATTGTTCGTAATAAACCTAAAAGCATGTGGTATTTATTTTTAAAAAATCAATCAAAAGTAACAAATTGAGAACAATTGAAGCGTTTACAGAGGATAAAACTTTGACAAAAGTAAAAAAGCATGCAAAGCTTCTATAAAATAGCTTTTTTATGGTAAGTTTGTTGTAGTATATTTAAAAAATCATAAAACACTTTTTTCAGCATGAAAAAACTAAAAATATTATTTGCCACTGTGATTCTTTTTTTGGGTTTTGAAAGTGTTTTTGGGCAATATACTGAGGTTATCAACTCCAACAAACCTGGTTTTTCTGACAGTCCTTATAGTGTTGGAACAGGTGTTTATCAATTTGAAAATAGCTTATTTTTGAGGAATTTAAATACCAAAAATTCATTTTCTATTCCAAAATCAGTTGGTTTTGATATGCTTTTTAGAACAAGTTTTTTTCTTGAGAGATTAGAATTAAATGCCCAAATGTCATTGCAAAATGATCAAATTTTCTTGACTATAAATCCATCAGAAAATATAAATTTCACTGGATTTGGACGATTTGTGATTGGTGCAAAATACCTGATTTTTGAGCAAAAATATGAGGATAAAAGCAAGGAAGTAAGAAGTTGGGTTCGTAGAAATGGTTTTGATAAAAAAAGATTGATTCCCTCTGTAGCGATTTATGCTGGAGTTAACACCGACTTTGTTTCCGAAAATTACAAAACAGGCAGTATGTCACCAAAATTCGGAATATTATTACAAAATGATTTAACCAACGAATTTAACATAATCACCAATATTTTTTATGACAAAGTAGGGACTGACTTTCCTGAATTTTCATACATCATAACAGCTACTCAAAACTTTAATCAACGTTGGTCTGGATTTATAGAAAACCAAACCATTTTTCAAGAAAATTTTAATCACACCAATATTGGTGGTGGATTTGCGTATTTGTTTACAAAAAATATGCAGTTCAATGCTTCTGCAAGGTTTTTGGAAGAAGGAAATGCTAGCGGCTTTTATGGAAGTTTAGGAGTCTCTTATCGAATTGACAAACATCGGGATAACTTCATAAATGTTGATGATAATGGCAATGAAATTTCTGACACACCAATAAGTAGTTATAACAAAAAACAAGAAAGTCTTTTTAGTAGAATTTTTGGTTTAAAAAACAAGAAAAAATCAAACCGAAAAAAAAGTAAAAAAAGACGCAATAATTGATGATTTATGAGTGCCATTACACTAAAAAAAGTAACTTCTAAAAAGGAACTGAAAGCCTTTGTGCTTTTCCCTTTTTCGCTATACAAAGACAATAAATACTGGGTTCCTCCTATTATCAAAGACGAAATTGACAATTTTGATGCGAATATAAATCCTGTTTTTAAAAATGCTGAAGCGCATTTTTTTTTGGCGTACAAAAACAATACAATTGTTGGAAGAGTTGCTGCTATTATCAATTGGTTTGAGGTAAATCAACAACAAATTAAAAAAATGCGTTTTGGTTGGTTTGATATGATTGATGATTTGGAAGTTTCAAAAGCCTTGCTTGACAAAGTTCAGGAAATTGGGAAAGAGCATGATTTAGAATACATAGAAGGTCCAATTGGATTTAATAATTTGGATAAAACGGGCGTTTTAATTGATGGTTTTGATCATATTGGCACCATGATTACTTGGTACAATCATCCGTATTATAAAGAACATTTGGAGCAATTAGGTTTTGTAAAAGAGAAAGAATATTTAGAAAACAAATTCTTGTTCAAAAATGTGGATGGTGTTTATTTTGATAGAATTAGCAACATCATTAAAAAACGATTCAAATTAACGGGGTTGGATTTTACAAAAACCTCAGCTATTTTGCCTTATGTGGATGAAATGTTTGAAGTTTTTGATAAATCATATTCAAAATTATCAACATTTGTTCCCATTTCAAAAGAGCAAATTGCTTATTTCAAAAAGAAATACATTTCATTTATCAATCCTGAATATATCAAATTTGTGGTTGATGAACATCACAAAATAGTGGCTTTTGCCATTGTAATGCCCTCTTTTTCTGAAGCGTTGCAAAAAGCAAAAGGGACATTATTTCCTTTCGGAATTTTTCATTTACTGAACGCTAGAAAACATGCCAAAGACGTTACTTTTTATTTGATTGGTGTGCATCCTGAATATCAAAATAAAGGTGTTCATGCTATTATTTTTGAACAATATCAAAAAACATTTCAAGAAAAAGGCATTGTAAATTGTATTCGCACTCCAGAATTAGAAGACAATGAAGCCATCAAAAAAATATGGGAAAATTTTAATCCGGTAACTCATAAAAGACGAAGAACGTATCGGAAAGAAATTAGGTATTAGCCATTGGCTATTAGATATTTAGAAGTTAGATTTTTAGATTAACCAAAATTTAAAGACTTTTGACTTTAAACTTTCGACTTTAAACTTTACAACTCAAAAAAAAATGCAA
>Ga0209137_1003781_pt1 | contig 12433 bp, 16 predicted proteins | sample SaaInl5LU_22_DNA_FD_184642 | JGI IMG/M metagenome (GOLD analysis project Ga0209137, IMG submission 184642) | Marine microbial communities from expanding oxygen minimum zones in the Saanich Inlet - ESP_105LU_22_DNA (SPAdes) (version 2) | ecosystem: Environmental > Aquatic > Marine > Intertidal... | reverse complement strand
GTTGTTCGTGGGGGATTGCTTTACCAAATATTATTTCATAAAGATTTTCTGTTCTTTTCAACTGTACATCTGGTGGGATGAGATCAAGTGGTAATCCTGCCGAAATAACTATTATATGGTAGGTGTTGCTGTATGGCGTTGATCGATTGCGAAGTGGTTTATGTTTTATTTTTCGATGTCTGTGGACATCCAATATTATCTGCACTTTGTGCCTCATTTGTTAGTTTCTAATAGTATTTATTGGTGTGGCTGTTCTTGGCTATCATAGAGTTCCCAGGCTTGGTCTATCATCCACTCATATGTTTCCTGTTTGTCCAGTGGTAACTGTCTGAATATTTTAGCGAAGTCCCTGAGATCATAGGTATCAACAGTTGCATAATCTTCATACTGATCCAACATATAATCAAGTTTCATTATCAGGTATGAGGCACGTTGGTTTGCTCGGCGATTGATCATCCTAGATCCACCCAGGCTGTTCCATTGTATCCTCTGAACTTGTTAGTAGTTGTATTAAAATACATATCGCCAGACTCTGCGGTGCCTGGGTCTGCACTCTGGTTATGCAGTTTAATGGGATCTCCGAAAGTTACTCGGGGATCACTCCAACTGAATATATCGATACCATTGAATCCAAGACCTACATTAGTAGTAGAGTTGGTAATATATGTAGTGGATCCGCGGATTGATACATAACTGTTGGTCGAGTTTAATCTTGTGGTATTGGCGCCCTCTATCACCATCTGTGCTGCACTGCTTGTGATTGAATCTGATACCACTGCACCAGTATGTGTGCCTGCAGTATCACCAGTTAGGTTACCAGTGATGGCATTACCACTAATCTGTGTGAAGTTCGAGAAACTACCCACATAAGTTGATGGTGAGTTGATGTGTGCTATTCCACTGCCTGCAGGAGTTAGTGTGATGTTTCCTGTTGACCCGCCACCATTTAAATCAATAGTTCCTCCACTATTAAATGTAAATGAACTACCAGTACTCGCTAATGTTTGCACTGTTAAGTTGGTTATGTTTCCAATCGGGGCGGAAAACTTCTCGGCGTATATTTCGCCATTAGTAAAGGAAGCGTATCCGCCTGCTAGAGTTCCAACGTATGCCAGTGCACTATCTATAAGGGTGTAACTTGCAGGATCGCCTGTTATTTCTATAGGACCCGATCCTTGTGCGAGCCCAGTTGCAGTCATTACTAGTCCACTCACATCTATATTACTGATTGACCCACTAGACAATCTTGCATCAACACGGGCATCTGTATAATATAGATTGCCCGCCTCACTGACATCATCTGTATCAAGTAGCAGTGTTGATCCCAGAGGAACCACGTGTGTTCCAATAGTGACGCTGGGATTGGCTAACTTGATATTGGTAACTTCTCCATCTGAGATAGATGTTTCCACAACTTGACCTGGATTTAATATTGGCGGGGTAATAACTGTCATTGGTGACTCCTTTTTATAATATTATATTAACATAATCTTGTAACCAGATCAATAGTTTATATGCTGTAAGATTAATGATCGGTATCATCTTTGTTATTCACTATTATTGATTGATTGTTATCCCAGTATACTTGTGGATCGTATTCTCTGAGATTGAGTTCTAGGGTGTGATCACTTCTTAACACTGTTTTTATGATACGATATAGTTTCTCGGTCTGTCCCAGGGTGCTATTGCTGAACTTAATCACATCACCAACCGTCAAGTCAAGATTACTTGGATCAACTGTAACTTCTAGAACACCACTTTGGCGACTCTGATTTATTTCTTCTGTTGCGATTCTGATTGCTTGTCCATCATCGGTGACTGCAGACAGATCGATGTCCTTTTGCAGTTTTACACCATCATATGTGGCACTTTGCAGAGTAGCAGATTCTACAATAGATATATCTTCTTGGTAGTTAAATGGATCAGCCTTATTTGGATACACGGCTCTGACTGCATTCATTAATGTTCTTTTGTTAGCCTGCAGGAATGTGATGGATCCAATAATAGTATCATCATTGATACTAGTGGTGGTGGGGGTTGTTGGTCTGTCTTGAATGATCTTGTATTTGTCGCCAGTGATGATTCCGCCACGCATTGGTGTCAGTAGTATTCCAACGTTTTCCAGCAGACTTGCCTCTGTATCTATATAAGCGTTTGTAGTATACCTGGGAGCGCCTGTAGGGTCCGAAGAGGTCCTTGGTACGGTAGTTTGATTATAGGTAGCGCTGGAGTTAAAACTATTAGTATCGATTAAAGAATGATCAATACCTTTACCATAAGTTGGGTTGACCAGGTAATCGTATACTACTCTCGCTGGTTCATCACTCCAAGACAAACTGCTGTTCCAGGCTGATCCGATGGCGGGTATCTTTTTACCACGTATCATATAGGTAATCTGCGGGAGACCAGATGCAAATGCTTCTTGTTCGAATGTCATTTTAAAGTATATGTATGCAGTGTTGGTTCCAACTGCACCACTGGACCATCCTGGCAGGGCCTGAGCGACTAAAGCGGCGCTGGCTGATGTTTGGCTTCCATCATAAAACTCTACATCGATGTAGGTATCCCATGAGGTTCCATTGGGTGCATTTAACCAACTCCAATCTCCATTGGTAGTGGATCCAGATGTTGAACAAGTTGCCACTAGTTCGTCATTAAAGTATATTGCTGTACAAGCCTCGACAGGACCTTCACATAATGATTCCACCATATGGAGATCGGCATTTTTTGCACCATTGGATCCAATGAATGTTCTATGACCGCCTAATCTTCTGGTTCCATAGATCACGGGGATATTCACACTGGTTCCTGATTTAGTCACTAGTGTACCGCTAATGGTACTTTGCAGTGCAGCCTGTTGTTTTCTCTTCATAGCGGCAGTGGCTAGGGCAACTGTTCCTACTACAACTATGGCACCAACTATGGCTGCTGCTGTCCCTACTAGGGCACCGGCAGTTATAAAGGTCCCGACTGCTGTTGCCACCGATATGGCGGCTGCTATTGCTGTTGGCATTCCATTCTCCTGTATACTTCAAATGACCTGTCAAACTCTTGAATATGGCGCATTCTTATTTCTTTAGTTTTTGGATCACCTACTAGGACTGTCTGTCCAAATATTACTGGCATATAAAGATCCCACGCTCTGTTTCGTGATTCCATCCAAACAACATCCCCTGCTTGTATTCTATTTACTTGCCTTTTGGAATAGCCAAGTTCGTCAAACCAATCGGGTATTTTTAAAGTTTTTGCAACCTGATTGGCCTCACGCCAGGTGGCATATGTGCCTGCTAGTCTACCAAGATTTCTTGGATCAGTCCAAGTTGGGTTTGTTAACCTCATAAACTGATAAAGTAGTTGATGGCAATCGTTTAATCCCCAGGTGAACTGTTGTTTTAGTAGGTTTTGGGCCCATATATCTATTATTCCTTGCCCCATTTCACATCCTTCTGAGTTTCTGTTGAGTTAATAAAGAAGGTATCACCCGGAAACAACACCTGATGCTCAGTATCGTTAGTATGTCTACCACCTGCTGAATCAAAGTCTGACCAGTGACTAGATGCACTTACACCTAGTGTGGCTGTTTTAGATTGCCAATCTTCTACTAGTCTTGGCTGGTCTAGTCTACCATCGAACACTAGTGCTGGTGTACCAACTGGTTGATAGTCGGATCCAACTACTGCTCGGTGTATCACAACTCTTCTATCAATATAATCATAGTCTAGGAATAGTTTAACTATATCAGTATCTATTGCGCTCAGAGATATATCAACTGTTTCAATCTTTAGGTCTTCTTCTTCGGTCAAGTCGCTGATGGCTAACAGAGTTCCCATTGATTGAAATGTTTTTCCATCCCAGGAGATGTCTCCTGGACCATCAGTGAGATACACCGGGGTGGGACCTATATCTAGGAACTGAATCAGATTCACGATTGAAAAGTATTTTTTGTCCAGTTCTGCACGACTGTTACCATCTAGACCTCTGCTCATATCATTGCCTCAGTGAACTTAACTCGGCATCGGTATAATCCAGCAGCATCTTGGGTTATTTCAAAACTATCATCATCCATAAACACCTGCATAGGAATATAGTTTATGCGTCCACCTGCACCTGCTATGCCCGTGCGCTCGTTATCGAAAATAATCTGCAAACCATTTTGATCTTTTAGTAGTGGCGGCTCTATTTTAAAGGTAACTCTTCCATATGCATCGGCTGTACTTGCTCTGATCACTCGGTATAGTTTGGATGCTTCATGGAGTAATAGATACCACTTATTGCCATAGAGATAGTTGTCCCCAACATCATATCCTGCTTCGAACCCATCCACCACTATTTCGCTGCTTCCCACATTACCTGTAGGGTATTGTATAACGCCATAAGTTGGAGCAGCGGGATATGTGTTATCATATACCATTTCCTGATATTCCATAACTTCTTTTGGAATAAAGATTTGCATTGGACGACCTGCACCACGGCAAAGTTCGTATGCAGTTATAAGTCTATCAGCATCTCTTTTTATCATTGGTGGGTAGTTAAACTCGAAACTCATTGAGTGTGCGCCAGTTGCCACTTTGGTTTCACGTAGCGATCTTGATTTTGTTTTTAAAACAGGACGATTGATGGTTATTCTTATGTCGCTGATTCTTGGCTCTGGTGGCCAGCCTCTGTCATACCAGTTGCTGTCATAATCGTATATTGGTTGTGTTAAGTCTCTGGATGCATCGCCCGCGAACCCAGCCTCAAAGCCGGTGAGGATACCTGTGTATGTCCCATCCACAATATTCTTACCGCGCCAGAACTCTTGATCCGGTTGTGTTATATCTACTGTGGCTTTATTAAGAGGCAATCCAGGTTGATCTTCATTTGTTCTTACCAGTATTCTGGGTGGTGACCAGTCTGCGCTAGTACCAGATAATGTATCTAGTATCTGCATCTCACGATAATCATCTCCGTCTCTGTAGTTCCAACCACCTGTGACTGCATTACCAAGTCCATCTAGTCTTGATTGTGCTACTACACTAATAACCACTCCACCCAAAACTGTTACATCGAATAGAGCATGCCCAAGATCATAATATTTTGTACTGGTAGTTATATCTGACCAGTCAGCGGGATTTGGGTCGGTTGATACTGAGTTGGCATAACCATTGGGTGCAAGCACAGGATGCCATACTCTATTGTCATATACCACCATAAAACTTGGTTTTAAGTTTGTGTTAGTGATTGGGTTGTTATCATCGTCATCGGTTACACCACCGGATGTGACACCTTGGATGATTCCATTTGTATTGGTCAACTCTGCTGCAAAGTTGGATCTCATCATCTGGTTATCGAACCCCAGCCATGTTTTATTTCTGTAGGCTATGGGATTTTCTTGGTCATAATAGTTACCTGGTAGGATCACTATATCGGTATTGGCGAGGACACCTGCTGCATCCCCTGCTGTCCCACCGTTATGATATATCAAACTCCAGGTACTCTCTTGCCAGTAGTTAACTTGGTTCATCTTCCATTTTTTATTGACATTTTGGAATACCAATGCATTATACCTTACTGGCCACCATGCTGATATAACGGTATCCCAGTATTCGATAACTTTTTCTGTTATTTCAGCCGCAGTGTATCCATTTGGATTACGTTGAGTATTAGTAGCCAATCCAGATTTTTCGATTGCTCTGCGCATACTTGCTCTTGGCACTAGGAATGGATATATTTCTATTATCTCTGCAGAGGTGTGTCCATTTTGTTTTATTGATTTTGTGAATGTATCATCTAGGTATTCTGACATCGTTTGTTTCCTTTTTCTATCCTATTGGTCCTTGAGCGCCACGACGTTGATAGGCTTCTTGTATAACGCCTGTGATCACTCTTTTATTTTCTAACAAGAACTGCACACCTGTTTGCGTATCGATGGCATTTAGTGTAAAGTTCACAGTTAGTGGGTCTCCACTACTATTTAACTGTTCGTTGGGAACCACATTTCCGGCTTGTCCTGGCATAAAGATTTCTGGTCCACGTTCTCCAACTAAGATTGGCTTTCTACCTGCACTTGCTGTGTTACCACCATCTGCGAATAGACCACCCAAGAAACTACCAATGCCTGCTAGTAGTCCAAAGCCTGGTATAAGAGTGCCCATACCCAGGCCCATGATACTGCCTAGACCACCTGCACCACCGCCACCACCAAATGCTGCAACCATCTGTTGTTTGATAAATGTTTCTACCAGTGTTTGGATGATTGTTCTTAACACACTTAGTGCGATATCTTGCAGTGCACTGAAGCCACTCTTTAGTCCCATTATAACATCTGTGAAGTTACTAGCGATTGATCCACTAAGACCTTTAATCGCTGATTCAATATTATCAATATATGGGTTACTATTTCGCAGTGTTTCATTTGTTTCTTTCATTGCAATATCAAATGCACTTGCGCTTATAGTGCCTGCTTTGAGTTGTTCTGCTAACTTCTTTTGTGCCTTCGCTGCAAATGTAATCTTGTTTGCTGCGTTTGTAGCGTTATCAGCCAACGATGAATAGAAATCTGAGAACGTTGTTATATTTGATGTTTTTTCATTGTCTTTTTTCATTTGGTCTAACCAACTTGGTGAATCTTCGGGTACAAATCTACCTTTACCACCAAATGCATCTAAAGTAACTGCTGCTTCTGTTGCTGCTACACGTATATCATCAATGTATTTTGGTATCCATCTACCTGCACCACCAAACTCTGCTAGTGACACACTGGCCTCATCAATAGCGATTTTTATATCTTTAACTGGCCGGGTATTTGTCCATTTTGGGAACTCTGGTATTGTAGCGCCTACACCACCAAACGCTTCTAACTCATCTGCTGCTACACCAACTTGCTCAGCCACACTTTTTATTGCAGGACCAGTTCCACCAAATGCTTCAAGGGCAGTCACTGCGCCCACAGTTTTTTTAGTTACTTCTTCTATATTAGTGGCCATCTTCTCAGTTTGGTCTGTGGCAGTTGTGATATCTGTTGCGAGTTGTTCAAATACAAATGTATTATCCAGGTTTTTAACCTGCTCACCTGCTGCAGTGAGACTCGCTGCTAAGTTATTTGATTCTAATACTGCTTGCGTTAGTTGTCCTGCAATATTGTCGGGATCATTTTTACCAAATAATCCACTGGGTAGGTCTGCAAGTTTGCCACGTAGTTCCTGCACTTTTGCATCTGCATCTGCAAACAATCTTTGTTGATCTTCAAGTGCTTGTTGGGCTGCTGCTTTTTGTGCGTTAAGTGTGCTGGCATCACCAATAGTAGCATCAAAGCCTGAACCTGGTATCTTGGATATACCAACGATAATCTTTTGTAATACATTTACTGCACCATTTAAGGTATTTCTAAATCCATCAAACATAATACCCAGTGTGCGAATAAATCCAGCCACTGCCATTCCAAAGTCTTCTGCTAATCCTGCGGCAAACTGTTCCATACCACCTGCACGACCCACTGCAGCATCAACTGCATCAGTGATATCATTTGCCAGTGATTCAATACCAGCGCCCAAACTACCAAAGAACTGTAGACCAAAACTCTTGCCTCTAAGTGCTAATCTACCTAGAGCATCATTTGCCGCGGCGGCGGCTGTAGTTAATCTACTATCAATCGATCCACCTGCAAGTTCTACTTCACGGCGTAGTTTTGCTATTTCCGTGGCACCTAGACTAGCGATGTTAATAAAGGCAACACCTTCTGTATCAAATGCACCCATTGCAAGTGCTAGTTTTTGTGCATTGTTGGAAGTACCATCTAGTTTTGTTAAGAACTCCTGGAATACTTCTGTGCCTTCGCGGAAGTTACCATTTGAGTCTTTCATATTGATGCCAAGTGCTTTTAGTGGCTTTAGTAGTTCACCACTGCCTTGTTGTGCTTGACCCAATCTGCGAATAAAACGTTGTAGACCAGTTTGGAACTGATCAGTTGATAAGCCTGCTTGGTTGGCTACAAAACTAAACTCACTCAGGAACTGTGTTGATACACCCAGTTTAGTTGCTGTTTTACCCAATGCATCTAATGCATCTAGGTTCTTTTTTGCAAGGAACCCAAATGCAGTTGCAGCGGCCGTAGCCGCTACTGCTGTTTTACCAAATGCGCTGGCTGCTTTGCCTGCTACTGAACCTATACCACCCAGTGCTGATTTTACTGAGTTTGCTCGTTTATTGATTGAATCTAATCCACGATTGATACTACTTGTGCCGCGCTTGGTGCGGTCTTCAATCTCGAATATTAGTCCATAGACATTTGCCATTGGCTTCTCCTATTAGAACCTAACTTTACCGTTAGGCTTGGGGGTCCCGCTTTCCTTTTTGTTGATATCTTTTAAGAATGCGACCCAATATGCTACCTCTGTTTGTGGCATATTGACCATATAGTCCATCTTGTATCCCAGATTATAAGCGATATAATACAGTGTCCAAAGATGAGGGTCTGCGGTTAGTTTTTTTCTGCATCCTCTACTGATACTGTATCGTCATCATCATTGATTTGAGTAACGATACTTAATAATACTTTGGGATCTGCGCTCCTCATAAGTTCAACTTTGTTGTGCTCATTGAATACACGCTTACCATCTTCATCTAACAAACGATTGATTAACACTTGTATCAGTGCTTCAGCAGTTTTACCTGAGTTCTGAAGTTCCATTACCTTTGATTCCATTGTAAAGTTAGTGCCACGTTTGTAGTAAAACGTTAGATCCCATTCTGGCACTTCTATGGGCTTTAGTTCACCTGAGATTGTCTCACGGTAATGTGTGCGGATTTTACCCATTACATCTTTGCTATTCATCGTATTTTCCTTTTCTATATCGGCGATTTATTTCTTTAATAACAGGACGACCAATGCCGGTTGGTGCCTGTCTGCTCCACCCATCTTCTAGTGGAGTGATATGATCTACATTATTTAGAACACCTTTCTTGGTGTTCCTCCAGCCTCGACGTGCTTGACCGGTATCAACTGGTGTAACTTCTTCTGCCACTTCTTTAACATCATGCATCACTGCTGCGATAAATCTCTGACTTTCACGTTTGATATCTTTTGAGATATCTCCGGGTTTGAATGTTAGTTTGCTGATACCGGTCTTGATCATTATGGTGCTACTTGCTCGACAACTGGTCCAGTTCCGATAACAGTAATCGCTGCTTCAACCATACCATCTACTGATGATGAGATTGTGCGACCTGTGATAAGTGCTGGGCCTTGGAAGCCTAGTTCGTATTGATCATCACCTACTGGCCAGAAGTGAATAGTTACTTCTGTTGAGCCTGGAACGAGTAATGTGTTAGCATCAGCCATTCCATTAGGTGCTGTATCGTCATCAACTGTTGTCCAAAAGACATCAATCGATCCACTCCATGATTTGAAGGTTGGTAGGTTTGTTCTGTATGCAACGCCGCCGACATTCATAGTTGTAGCATCAATAGTTTCTTGTGTTTCTTCTAGTGAGAAACTTCTGATTGACGCAACCGCTGTAGTGCCGATATAGACGATACCAGTTGAACCACTGTGTAGTTTGTTTACATCTGCCATCTCTGGTCTCCTTGTTATGTATTTCCACGAGAATAAGTGTATTGTACACCTATACTCAGAGTTTGTGCGACTGTGGGATACCCAGTTTCCTGCATATCCCCTATTTCTAATAGTTCTGTTAGTTGTGCTACTCCACCACGGGTTCTATCTCGTTCTATCACAGTTTCTATAGCATCTATGATGCCTGCGAGTTGTGACTGAGTTTTCTCCGTGCGTGACTTACCATCTAGATGAACAGTTATTGCTATAGTCAGAGTAGATAATCTCCACTCCATCGCAATATCTTCTTTAGATTCATCTGTGATTTCCACTTGAACAAATGGAAATGCTGTTCGGGCAAGTCTGGTGAAGTCTTCCGGTCGAGTTGATATCTTACCCAACTTTGGGTTAGTAATACTACGCAAATCTTGGACTATATTTTCTAATATGAGTTTACGATTTGAGTTCATCTTACTAATCTACCCGCATCGACATAATCTATTTCACTAGTTTCGTATACACCATCTGTATTGGCATCATAAGAGATACCAGCAGCGGCTGCCGCTAGGAACTCTTCTTGATAACGTTCTTTGTAAAATAACATTTGTCTTTGGAAAGTATCATCTTCCTGAAAGTTAGAAAGCAATGGCAAGATGTATTGCGCCAGTGTATAATACACAGTTGTCATCTTCCATTCATCAGCGATTAATAGATCAGGATCATATTGTGCAGGATCATGTTCTACGTTCCACCATTCTGTTTTGATACGGCGAGCCACATCAGAACTTCCACGGTTGAGTTCACCGGTGAATGTATCCATACCATGATTAAAGATATCGGGTATGATTGTTTCTAAATCTGCGTCTGTTGCGAATACCGCCATTGCTTTCTCCTACTTAACTATTATACTTGGTCTGCGATTAGAACACCACGTGTTGCGTCTACAACACCCACACCAGCGTGTAATGAACTAACGATATCGAAACCAACTGCTGCTGCACGGCGTTCGATTTCTAAGTCAACGTTTTTCTGCATTGCGATACGCATTGCGTCTGCACCAAAGATTGCACACTGTGCATTAGTTGCGCCTGTGTTTGTGTCATTCAAGTATGAACTTACAAACATTTGTACACCAGCGATTGAACCAACAAAGCCATTACGTAGTGCTTCAGTTTGGAAATCACCACCTGCATATGCTGTTGATCCGATTGCATTCATTAATGCTGCATATGAACCTGTTGATACGATACCAGTTAACTGGCCAGTTTCACCTGCACCGCGGATAGTTGCGATTGCTTTAAAGATTTCTTCTAGGTCAAGTGCGCCACCTGCTTCTTGTGCAGTTAAAGCACCCATTGCTGTTGCAACGTCTGTATCAAATGATTTTGATACTGCTGCACCAAGTTGACGACCAAGATCATTTGCATCTGCGCCACCAAGATCACGTAACACTGTGCGTGCTGCGTGTAGGTCAACGTTGATGTTTACTTTTGTGTCACTTGGAAGAACTGAATCAAGGTCTGCACCAGGTGTTGCTTCTGCGCCGATTTTTGTTGCTGCTACTGAACCTAATACTGGAACTTGTGCAACCATTGATCCTGCAGGAACTGTTACTGCTGGAATAAGACCACCACTTAGGAATAGTGATGATTCGTGTGCTGCAAATACTGTTGCTGCTTTTGTGTTTACCATTAATGCGTCAAGGTTAATACCTGAACCATATGCTGAGTTTGCCATTGTTTGGCTCCTTTACTATGTGTTATATTTTACCTTCTGCCTTAAGTTTCTTATAAACTTCTCTATCGGCAGGGTTTGTTAAGTCTAATGCGGCAATATCTACACCGCCAGTTGGAACTGGACCTGTGCTTCCTTTGCTACTTACTCCGCCAGGACCTGAACGTAGGAAATGAGGATTGTTATCCAACCATTCATTTACATAACTTTCGATTGTTCTTGGTTCGGCAGTTTCAGGATCGTATTGGATGTTTTTTGAATCATCAAACACGACTGGACGACCTGTCTCGTCAAGTCCAACTTGTCCTTTTAATAGTTGCGCTACTTGCTCAGGATTAACGGCATTGCGTGAACCTGCTGTGGCAAGTAGAGTACCATCTACTTTAAGGTTAGTTAGTTCTTGTCTTAACTGCGTGATTTCACCTGAATACTTGTCCTTTTGTGAGGCAAGCACCTTATCAAACTCTTCACGCTTTTTCATTGCGTCCAACTCACGTTCTTCCTCGGCTGTTTTCAAAGATTTGTATTCATTGAGATCCACTTCTTGGTATCTCTTTTTATACTTGTCCAATCTTGCTTGAACAATCTTATCTACATCTTGCTGAGTGAAGTTACGCTCTACCTGGTCATTATTATCCATAGTAGTGGATGTAGCACCAGTATCTACATTGTCTTCATTATTACCCGCTGTCTCGGTCATATCGGTCATACCTATTATCCTTTTAGTTTACAATACTATTTATTCATCTTCAGAAACCGTGATCTCTGTTGATTCTTCTGCTTCTACAGGTTTGCGCTTCTTGCGTGGTGCCTGTATTTCACCTTGATCCCAACGGCATACATCCCATTTAGCGGGTGCATTCGCTGTGATCACACGTGTATCAAGTGGCTGTCCTGCACGATCATGGTCGAACTTGACTGCTCCTACAACACAATCTTTATAATAATATTTTGCCTTGATCATCTTCTCTTCCTTTTTGCTCTAGCCTTTGTTGCTTTAACTGCTATCTTCATACCTTTGTTAAAACTTGGGCTATGTGGGGATGGTTTACCACCACCTGCAGTTTTATATTTGAACCCTGCACGATGTCCACCACAATCTGTTTTACAGTTTGAACCTCTGAACTTTGGTCTTTTTGCCATCATCAACTCCTATTTCTTGAGTTT
>Ga0209137_1003777_pt1 | contig 12439 bp, 8 predicted proteins | sample SaaInl5LU_22_DNA_FD_184642 | JGI IMG/M metagenome (GOLD analysis project Ga0209137, IMG submission 184642) | Marine microbial communities from expanding oxygen minimum zones in the Saanich Inlet - ESP_105LU_22_DNA (SPAdes) (version 2) | ecosystem: Environmental > Aquatic > Marine > Intertidal... | reverse complement strand
TATCGATAAAATAAAAAATTTAGAGAAAGTATTCATAATGATTGTTAGTTAAGCGATTGCAAATTTAATTGCATTTTACATATTTACGAAGTTTTTCTAACTAAGTTTCAAAATTACCGCACTAACTGACAATTTAACAGTTACAAATTATCAATACTCAAAAAATGTCAGTCAAGCATGTGGTGGCATTACTTTTGTAACCGTTTATAGAAAAAAACCTATGGCAAAGCAAGGAAACATTAATGTACAAACGGAAAATATCTTTCCAATTATCAAGCAGTTTTTATACTCTGATCATGAAATATTTTTGAGAGAACTAGTGTCAAATGCCGTTGACGCTACTCAAAAAATGAAAACACTCAAATCAATTGGCGAGTTAAAAGCTGATATCAATAAATTAAAGGTTGAAGTAATCATTGACAAGAAGAACGAAACTTTAACTATTAGAGATAACGGAATTGGAATGACGGAGGAAGAAGTTGATAAATACATCAATCAAATTGCTTTTTCTGGAGCAGAAGAATTTGTGAACAAGTACAAAGATGTAGACGCAAAAAATTCAATTATTGGTCATTTTGGATTAGGCTTTTATTCCTCTTTTATGGTATCAAAGCAAGTAGAAATAATTACTAAAAGTCAAAAACCAAACAGTACAGCTGTAAAATGGACTTGTGACGGCTCACCAAATTACACCATCGAGGAAACGACAAAAAAAGTAAAAGGAACCGACATCGTTTTACACATTGATGAGGATTCAAAAGAATTCTTAGAAGAGTCAAGAATAAGTGCTATTCTCAATAAATATTGCAAATTTCTTCCTGTAGAAGTAAAATTTGGAACAAAGAAAATCAATGTTAACGACCCAAGCGGAGAGAAAGACGACGAAGGAAAAATTAAACAAATTGAAAAAGAAGTCGACAACATTATTAACAATACTACTCCAGCTTGGACCAAATCACCACAAGATTTAAAGGAAGAAGATTACTCAAATTTCTACAGAGAATTATATCCAATGGAGTTTAATGAGCCTATATTTAATATTCACTTAAATGTAGACTATCCGTTTAACCTCACTGGAATACTTTATTTCCCAAAACTTAAAAACAATTTAGAGGTTCAAAAAAATAAAATAAACCTATACAGCAATCAAGTATTCATCACTGATAATGTAGAAAATATTGTTCCTGAATTCCTTACTTTATTACACGGTGTTATTGATTCACCAGACATCCCGTTAAATGTTTCTCGATCATACCTACAAGCAGATGGAAATGTTAAAAAAATATCAAAATACATTACCAAAAAGGTTGGCGATAAACTTCAATCAATGTTTAAAAATAATAGAGAAGATTTTGAAAAAATATGGGACGATGTTAAAGTATTCATTGAATACGGCATGCTTACAGAAGAAAAGTTTTTCGAAAAATCTAAAGACTATTTTTTATTGAAAAATACTGACGCCATTTATTCAACAATAGACGAAATCATTGAACGTGTAAAAAGCAATCAAACCAATAAAGATGGCAAAACTGTTTTGCTTTACACACATAATCAGGAGGAACAAAATACCTTCGTGAGAATGGCGAAGGACAAAAGTTATGAAGTCATTGAATTAGAAGGACCTCTTGTTAGCCATTTAATTTCAAAATTAGAGTCAGACTACAATGATATTCAGTTCGCGAGAGTTGACGCTGACACTATTGAAAAGCTTATTCAAAAAGAAGATTCTACACCATCTATTTTGAGTGAAAAAGAGGAAGAAAAGCTAAAAGAAATCATTGAAAATAAGATTGATGATAAAAAGTTCTCTGTTCAATTGGAAAGCTTATCGACAAACGACTCACCTTTTTTAATTACTCAAAGTGAGTTTATGCGCAGAATGAAAGAGCAACAACAACTTTCTGGAGGTATGAATATGTTTGGTGAACTTCCAGAAAACTACAACCTCGTGGTTAATTCTAATCACAAATTAGTTGGACGTCTTTTAAACGAAGAAAATGAGGATAAAAAATCCGAACTAATCAAGCAGTTTTTAGATTTGGCATTGTTATCTCAAGGTCTATTAAAGGGCAAAGAGTTAACAAATTTCATCGATAGAAGTGTGGATATGTTAAAATAGATTAGCTGTTTTTTTGAGTTTGAATCGGTAAGGTTTTTCATTATTCAAATATAAATCTTGAATTAAAGCAGTATATTTGAGCGTCCTTAGCATTTAACCTAATGGTAACAATCTATCTTTAATGAAAGCATTACTAACTACAATATTTCATCTGCTATTTTATTTCTCTCTATCGGGTCAAATAATAATAAATGAATACTCTGCAGCAAATTATGATGGCTTTAATGATAATTACGGAAATAGCGAGGATTGGTTAGAACTGTTCAATCAATCAGCAGCTAACATTGACCTTAACGGCTATTACCTCAGCGATAAGCCTGATAACCTAACAAAATGGCGTTTCAATTCTTCTGTAATTATAGCTCCAAATAGTCACTTATTAGTCTATTGCTCTGGAAGAGATGAGATAGTTGGTAATAATATTCATACCAATTACAAATTACACCAAACTAAAGGAAATGAATGGGTCATTCTTACTGACCCTGATGGCGTTACCGTTGTAGATTCTGTTTTTATTAGACCTTGTCTTACAAATTCCTCAAGAGGAAGAACAGTAGATGGCGATGCTAATTGGGGAGTATTTGAAAACCCAACTCCAAACGGCATTAATACGAATGCTTTTACAGACTATTCATCAACACCGTCATTTAGCCCAGCAGCTGGAGTTCATGCTGGTGCAGTAAACGTAACTATTACTGCTGACCCAGCAACTACTATCTACTATACTACTGATGGCAGTTTGCCAGATGTATCTGACATCGAATACACTGGGCCAATTGCAATAAGTAATACTACTGTACTAAAAGCAATAGCGTATAGCCAAGACCAAAACATTCTTCCAAGTTTTATGGAGTATGGAACGTATTTCATTGGCGTTTCACACCCTCTAAGAATTCTATCGGTTTCTGGAAGAGAATCAAATAACAATGGTGATCCCGAACTTTATGAATTAATTGCAAATGGGCAACAAATAGAGCCAAGAGGAACATTTGAACTCTACGAAGCAGACGGTACACTTATTGACAAAGCAAAAGGTGAATTCAATGAACACGGAAACGACTCCTGGGCATATGCTCAAAGAGGCTTTGACTACATTACAAGAGACCAATATGGCTACAACCACGCAATTAAAGGTCAGCTATTTAACGATGTTGAAAGAGATAAGTTTCAAAGACTTATAGTAAAATGCGCAGCAAACGATAACTATCCCTTCTCCTATGGAAGTTCAGGCGCTCATATTAGAGATGCATATGTTCAATCCCTATCACAAGTTGCTGGATTACGAATTGACGAACGTTCGTATGAACCTTGTGTAATGTACCTAAACGGCACCTACTGGGGCGTTTATGAATTACGTGAAAAAGTAGATGATTTAGATTATACTGATTTTTACTACGACCAAGACTCTGTTGAATTTCTCAAAACTTGGGGAGGAACATGGGTTGATGTACTAGTTGATGGTCAAAATCCACAAGACGTTAATGACAGCTGGGATAACACTAGAAATTTTATCGTTAACAACGACATGAGTGTTCAAGCCAACTACGATAATGCTAAGAGTATTTATAATGTTGGAAGCTTAATTGATTATTACATCCTTAACAGCTACACTGTGAATGCTGATTGGTTAAATTGGAACACAGCATGGTGGCACGGACTAAAGGAAGATGGCGACAAAAAGAAATGGCGTTACGTCCTTTGGGATATGGATAACACTTTTGACCATGGCGCTAATTACACTGGTGTCCCAAATACAGATCCTGATGCCGATCCATGCGATGCAGAAAGTTTAGGAAATATTGGTGGTCAAGGACACATTCCTATATGGAATTCATTGCTTGACAGTGAAGAATTTTTCGATGACTACATTAACAGATGGTCAAACCTTTCAAACTCCTACCTGTCATGTGAGTTTATGATACAACACCTCGATAGTCTTATTGATAACATTGAGCCTGAAATGCAAGCGCAAATAGATTTGTGGGGCGGCACTTATGCGGAATGGGCTGATAATGTGCAAGAAATGAAAGACTTCATGAACGACAGGTGTAATGTTTTAAACAGTGCAATTGTTGACTGCTATGATGTCGAAGGTCCGTATGATGTTACAGTGATCATTAACGGTATCGGCGAAGTCAATTTCAATGAATTTTTTGATGTAAACAACCTAAATACTCCGCTTTCTGGCGATTACTTTGGAGGAGTAGAAATAGACTTCAGTGTTACAAGTGGTAACTTTTCAAATTTTGAAATTATTAGTGGCATACCATACGCTTACAATCCTACCGATACGGATTTTTCTATTGAACTGTTGAGTGATATTACTGTAATATTCTATTTTGATGCCAACGAATTAACCTTTTTGGTCGAACCTGCTGGCTCTGGAAATATAGTAATTGATGGGGTTAATATCAGTGCTTTCCCTCACAGTGAAAGTTATATAGACGGTGTAAATGTATCACTTAGCGCACAACCAAATGTTGGTTGGGAAATGGGATACTGGAGTAGTAATAACCACTCTTTCGTTCCCACAACTACAAATGAAGATGTTGCTATCACAATAAATAATGACGACACCATTGTTCTACATTTAAATCAACAAACATTTGATATTACATACATAGTAGAACCAACAAATGCAGATGTTAGCTTACTAATAAACGGAACTAGCATTTCAAACTTTCCATATACAACCTCAGAAACGTATGGGACTAATGTAAGTGTTCAAGCCCAATCCAATATCTTTTGGGAGTTTAGACATTTCACCTCATCCAACGGATATATCGTTGGAGAATCTATTTCACCATTTCAAAACTTCAATGTCAATAAAAATGATACAATAGTAGTTTACTTTGATGAAAATATATTCTATGACGTTAATTACAGTATTTCTCCACAAAATAGTGGTCGAATAATTGTTAGTGACACAGCCATTGTTGAAAGTTCCCAAACCATAACATACCTAGCTGACGAAGCAGTCAATTTACAAGCACAACCCATTGAGGGCTGGAGGTTTTCTCATTGGACCATTGAAAATAATAATCTGCAACCCAATGACAACGAAACTAATGTAAATTTCACTGTCCGCTCAGAAGATAATATAATCGCCAATTTCAAAGAACTATTTGAAGTATATGTGCCAAATTCATTTACTCCATCAAACGGTGACAACATGCACAATTCCTTTGAAATATCAATATTCTCAAAGGATGGTGTAGAATTTGCATTTGAGGTATACAATAGATTTGGAGAACGTATTTTTATAAGTAACGATGAAACCGATACTTGGGATGGCTCATACAAAAATGGCATCCAAGTTCCTGCGGGAGTTTATATATACACTTTAACCGTCAAGTCATTATTTACTGGCCGAAGCATCAATAGAAAAGGCACAATTACCATACTTAGATAATTTTCGGATTTACCATTTTTTATTTCTTCAGTTTCAAAAGAGACTAACGAAAAAAAATAATGACTGTATTTTAACTAACTTTACACCCAGTTATGACGGTAATCAAGATTAAAAAAATTGCTAGACATTTCACAGTTGGAAATGAAGTTATTAAGGCACTAAAAACTATAGACCTTTCAATAGAAAAAAATGAATTTGTGGCCTTAATGGGACAATCGGGATCAGGAAAATCTACCTTGATGAATATTCTTGGTTGCTTAGACACACCGACCGAAGGAAGCTACACATTAGCTAACAATAATGTCAGTCAATTAGACGACAACAGTCTTGCAGAAATCAGAAATAAAGAAATTGGATTTGTATTTCAAAGTTTTAATCTCTTACCAAAATCTACTGCCTTAGAAAATGTAATGTTACCACTGATTTATGCTGGTTTCAATAAGGAAGAACGAGAGAAAAAAGCATTAGATGCTCTAGAAAAAGTAAACCTTTCAGATAGAATAAATCACCGTCCAAATGAACTATCAGGAGGGCAAAGACAAAGAGTCGCTGTAGCCAGAGCCCTGGTCAATAATCCATCTATTATTTTAGCCGATGAACCAACAGGAAATCTTGATAGCGCAACTTCCGTTGAGATAATGGCATTATTTCAAGAAATCCATAAAAATGGCAATACCGTCATCATTGTAACCCATGAAGACGAAATAGCGCAATATGCCCATCGAATCGTGAGACTAAAAGACGGAGAAATTGAAAGTGATAAAATTAATAGCTCACCAATAAATTCATAACCTTATGAAGATTTACACAAAAAAAGGCGATAATGGGACTACCCAGCTAATTGGTGGGAAAAGAGTTCCTAAAAATCATGAACGAATTGAAGCTTACGGAACTGTTGACGAACTCAACTCTTACATGGGACTACTGCGTGACCAAAGTGTTGGTGAAGAAACGCATGATCTTATAATTACGATTCAGAACAAATTATTTACCATTGGGGCTTTACTTGCAAACCAAGATGGCACTAACAAAATGAAATTACCTCTACTAGATGAAGAAGACGTAACTCTTTTGGAAAAAGAAATTGATAAAATGAACGATTCACTTCCAGAAATGCGATCGTTTATTTTGCCTGGAGGACATACAACAGTATCCTTTTGTCATATCGCTAGATGTGTATGCAGACGTGCCGAACGATTAACCACACAAATTGGTGAAGACATTTTGCAAAAAGAAATAATTTTAAAATATTTAAACCGACTTTCTGATTACCTATTTGTTTTAAGCAGATATCTAACAAAAAATCTTGACGCAACGGAAATCCCTTGGATCTCAGCTAAGTAAAAAAAATCTTGTCTATTTCTTTAAAAAAATTACTTTTGCAAAAATTTAAACTATGTATTGGACATTAGAATTAGCTTCTAAATTAGAAGACGCCCCTTGGCCAGCGAATAAAGATGAGTTAATTGATTTTGCTATTCGTTCAGGTGCACCTATGGAAGTAGTAGAAAATCTTCAGGAACTAGAAGATGACGGTGAAATGTTTGATTCTATTGAAGATATTTGGCCCGATTACCCTGATAAAGACGACTTCTTCTTTAATGAAGATGAGTACTAACAATCAACAGCCGCTTCTAGCGGCTTTTTTTATGCTATAAAGTGAGCAATCCCTTAAAAAAAAGTAAATTTGCGAATTGTAACACATCTTAATTTTATGTAATGGGAATATTTGATTTTGCTACCAAGATTTTCGGAAATAAATACGATAAAGATTTAAAAGAAATTAATCCTATTATTGAAAAAATTAAAAGCGTATACCCTTCCATTGAATCGCTTAGTAATGATGAACTTAGAGCTAAAACTTCTGACTTTAAAAAGCAAATTGAAGATGCTACTAAAGACACTTACAAAGAAATAGATAATCTAAAAGAAAAAGCCGAATCAACAAACATCCAACTTCAAGAGAAAGAAAGCATCTACACTGAAATAGATAAACTTGAAAAAGATGTTGTAGAAAAAACAGAAGATTTACTCGAGCAAATACTCCCTGAAGCTTTTGCTGTAGTTAAAGAGACCGCAAAACGTTTTTCAAACGGAAATATTGAAGTTACCGCCAACGATTTTGACAAAGACCTCGCTGCGGTATATGGTAATGTTGAAATAAAAGGTGAAAAAGCCATTTTTCGTAATAAATGGATAGCTGCGGGAAATGAAATAGTTTGGGACATGGTTCATTATGATGTTCAGCTAGTTGGTGGTTATGTGCTTCACTCTGGAAAAATTGCAGAGATGCAAACGGGTGAAGGAAAAACATTATCGGCGACACTACCCGTTTATCTAAATGCCCTTCCTGGAAAAGGGGTGCACCTCGTAACAGTAAATGATTACCTCGCAAAAAGAGACTGCGAATGGATGGGGCCACTTTATCAATTCCACGGATTGTCCATTGATTGTATCGATAGGCATCAACCAAATTCGGAAGAAAGAAGAAATGCTTATCTAGCTGACATAACTTACGGGACTAACAACGAGTTCGGATTTGATTATCTTAGAGATAATATGGCCCGACGACCGCAAGATTTGGTACAACGGCCACACAATTACGCCATTGTAGATGAAGTTGACTCGGTGCTTATTGATGATGCCAGAACACCTTTAATTATTTCTGGACCAACACCAACTGGTGATAAACATGAATTTAATGAACTAAAACATAAAATTCATGACTTAGTTGATGCCCAAAAGAAATTCATAAATACAGTTCTAGCAGACGCCAAAAAACTCATTAAAGAAGGCAACAATAAAGAAGGCGGATTCAAACTTCTAAGAGCTTACAGAGGACTTCCAAAAAACAAAGCTTTAATTAAGTTTCTAAGTGAAGATGGCGTCAGAGCCTTACTTCAAAAGACAGAAAATTTTTACATGCAAGATCAAGGCAAAGAAATGCCTGTTGTAGATGAAGATTTATTTTTTGTAATCGATGAGCAACACAATTCTATTGAGCTAACCGATAAAGGCATCGACTTAATAACTAGTAGTACCGACGACAGCAACTTTTTCATTATGCCAGACGTGGGCTCGGAAATTGCTGAGTTAGAAAAAGGAAATCTAAATGAAAAAGATAAGCTAGTCAAGAAAGAAGCTTTAATGAGAGACTATTCCATCAAAAGCGAACGAATACATTCAGTTAATCAATTATTGAAGGCCTATACGCTTTTCGAAAAAGATGTTGAATACGTATTGATGGACAATAAAGTCAAAATTGTCGATGAACAGACAGGTCGTATCATGGATGGAAGACGTTACTCAGACGGACTTCACCAAGCAATCGAAGCTAAAGAAAACGTAAAAATTGAAGCTGCCACACAAACGTTTGCTACCATTACGCTACAAAACTACTTCAGAATGTACAACAAGCTTTCTGGTATGACAGGAACTGCTGAAACTGAAGCTGGTGAATTTTGGGACATCTACGAGTTAGACGTAGTTGTAATTCCAACAAATCGACCAATACAACGAGACGACAAAGAAGATAAAGTTTATAAAACTGCTCGTGAAAAATACAATGCTGTAATCGATGAAATTGTTGAACTTAGCAATGAAGGGCGACCAATTTTAGTTGGTACAACATCTGTTGAAATTTCTGAACTACTGAGCAGATTGCTTACCATGAAAAACATCAAACACAATGTTCTTAACGCTAAACTACATCAGAAAGAAGCGGATATTGTAGCTGAAGCAGGAAAGGCAGGAAATGTTACTATCGCCACCAACATGGCTGGTCGTGGAACAGATATTAAGTTAAGCGATGAAGTAAAGGCAAATGGTGGTTTGGCTATTATTGGAACAGAACGCCATGACTCAAGACGTGTTGACAGACAGCTAAGAGGACGTGCTGGACGACAAGGCGACCCTGGTTCATCACAGTTTTTTGTTTCATTAGAAGATAACTTAATGCGACTATTTGGCTCCGATAGAATTGCCAAAATGATGGACAGAATGGGCTTAGAAGAGGGCGAAGTTATTCAGCATTCAATGATTACTAAATCTATCGAAAGAGCTCAGAAAAAAGTTGAAGAAAATAACTTCGGTATTCGAAAAAGACTACTTGAGTACGATGACGTCATGAATGCTCAACGAACAGTTATCTATAAAAAGAGAAAACACGCCTTATTTGGAGATCGATTAGCAGTTGATATTGACAATATGATTTATGATACATGTGAAAGTATCGTAACTGAATACCAATCAATGCAAGATTTTGATGGCTTTAAATTAGACCTGATTCGTTTCCTAAGCATTCAATGCCCAGTTAATGAAGATGACTTCAAACAATTAAGTACTGAAGAATTAACAGAAACGATTTATCAAGCTTCAATTGAGAATTATAAAATTAAAAACTCGACAATTGGTAAAAAGACATTCCCAGTCATAAAAGATGTATTTGAAAATCAATCGGCAAGCTATGAGAACATCGTCATTCCATTTACAGATGGAATAAAAACCCTTCAGGTTGTCACAAATTTAAAAGAGGCTTACGAAACCGAAGGTGGAAATATTCCGCTTTCCATAGAAAAAGGAGTAACATTAGCAATCATCGATAGTTCTTGGAAAGAAAATTTAAGAGAATTGGATGACTTGAAACAATCCGTACAAAACGCTACTTATGAGCAAAAAGACCCACTACTAATTTATAAGTTTGAGTCGTTTAACCTCTTTAAGCAAATGATGGAACAAGTCAATAAAGACATCGTATCTTTCTTAACTAAAGCCAACTTACCGGAGCAAACGTCAGTAAAACAAGAACAACAGCATAAGCAAGAACGTTTACAAACAGGCCGACAAGATATTGGTGGAAATCCAAACGGAGGAGCAGAAAGACAAAAACCAAAAGCTCAACCTGTAAGAGTAGAAGAAAAAGTGGGAAGAAACGACCCTTGTCCGTGCGGTAGTGGTAAAAAATTCAAACAATGTCATGGCAAATAATTAGCCAATGACTTTTTTCCATCTAATATATCCCGAGATGGACATTATCAAATACACAACCATAAGTGCGGCATATATCTCCAATTCTTTATTGATATACAGCCAAATCGTAACGCTGTTTATTACAATCCAATACTTCCAAGAAGAAAGTACCTTTTTAGCTTGAAGATAGGTGGCTAAAAAGCTAAAGACTGTTGTGAAGGCATCAATATATGGACTCTCAGCATCGGTATAAACATCAAAAAACAAGGATAACGCAAAGGCTAAAAGCGAACAAATAGTGATATAATAAAAATGAAAAATAGGCTTTTGTTCATTTACATTAATTGCTAATACATTATCGTCAGATTTTTTTTGCCATAAAAAATAGCCGTAAAAACCCATTATTACATAATAAGAATACAAAATAGCCTCAGAATATAGTTTTGAGTGGTAGAATAAAAAAATACTAAGTAAAGAAGCCAAAATTCCGAAAATCCAACATTCGATTCTCTCTATAATCAATAAGCCTAAATACAGCAAACCAAAAATAACTGCTAAAATTTCTATGATAAGATATAAATCCAAAAGCCTAAATTGAACTACAAATAGAATTAAAAAACAGATATGATTCAAACTTAACAGACAATTATTTTTTTTTAAATTCTTTTTAGTAGATTTGCTTAATAAGCCAAAAAAAGTGAACATTCAACCCCAATTACAATTCTATTCCGTCAACTCTAAAATCTTATTTTACAGAATCCTAATTCTGTGAATAATCTAGAAGTTGACACAGTCTTATTTTATTAATTAAATACTTAAACACATGATTAAACTTAAAAACATGATTTCAATTAGCACTCTCGCGCTAATTCTATTCGCTAGTTGCTCGACGAATTCAACTCAAGACTCACAAGATTCAGGCGAAATTCAAATTGAAGAGCTGAAAAAAGAAACTTTCGTTTTAGTCCACTCCGCATGGCTTGGTGCTTGGCAATGGGAAGGTGTAGCCAATGTACTCAAAGAAAAAGGATTTAATGTAATCACTCCAGATTTACCAGGCCATGGAAGTGATAAAACAAGTCCAGCAGAAATTACAATGGAAGATTATGTGAAGACTATAACCGACATCCTAGATAATCAAGAAGATCCTGTTGTCTTGTTAGGACATAGCTTTAACGGCATTACAGTTAGTAGAGCAGCCGAATTGAGACCAGAAAAAGTAAAAAGCTTAGTTTATCTTACAGCATTTTTACTCCCTAATGGCGGCTCTTTCTTAGGTGCTGTACAAGGCGTTAAAGGATCAAAAGCTGTTGAGAATTTCCGCGTATCTGATGACAAAACATTTGCCTATGTTGTTGATGAAGAAATTCAAAATGCTTTTGCTCATGACATTCCTGTAGAAGCATTTGAAGCTGCTAAGCCATTTATTGTGGCTGAACCTTTTGCTCCGTTAACGTATGAGCTTGAAATTACTGACGAAAACTTCGGCTCAATTAAAAAGTATTATATCGAATGTACTGAAGATAGAGCAATTCCTATAGAAATTCAAAGAGCTATGTATCATGACCAAGTAGAAGAAGTTTTTACCTTGGAATCAAGTCATACACCTAATTTTTCGCAAGCAGGAAACTTAGCCGAAATATTAGTTAACATTCAAGAAAAGTAATTGCATTTTTTTGGCTTTCACCTATTACAAAGCATTCATCAAAAGTGAATGCTTTGTTTTTTTAACCTGCCCAATCGCTTCTGTCAAGAGATCGAAACTGAATAGCCTCAGCAATATGTGGAGTGTCAATTCGTTCTGCTCCCTCTAAATCAGCAATAGTTCTTGCAACTTTAAGAATACGGTCGTATGCTCTTGCTGAGAGTTCAAGTTTTTTCATCGCATTTTTTAAAAGGGATTGACCTTCAATTGAAAGTTCACAATGTTCCTTTATTAG
>Ga0209137_1003773_pt1 | contig 12448 bp, 12 predicted proteins | sample SaaInl5LU_22_DNA_FD_184642 | JGI IMG/M metagenome (GOLD analysis project Ga0209137, IMG submission 184642) | Marine microbial communities from expanding oxygen minimum zones in the Saanich Inlet - ESP_105LU_22_DNA (SPAdes) (version 2) | ecosystem: Environmental > Aquatic > Marine > Intertidal... | reverse complement strand
GCCCTGCTCGGTGGAAAATGGCCGAATATTGCGATTGTCACTGCCTATAATGATATGTTGTCGGCTCACCAGCCCTATCAACGTTATCCTGAACTTATTCGCCAAGCGGCACGCGATTGCGGCGCCACGGCGCAAGTCGCTGGCGGTGTGCCGGCAATGTGCGATGGCGTGACACAGGGCCAGCCGGGCATGGAGCTATCATTATTCTCACGCGACGTGATTGCCATGAGCACAGCGGTCGCCCTATCGCATAATAGTTTCGACGCGGCGCTTTATCTTGGCATTTGCGACAAAATTGTTCCGGGCATGTTGATTGGCGCTCTACAATTTGGCCATTTGCCGGCGATTTTTGTGCCATCTGGGCCCATGGCCTCAGGCCTGCCGAACAATGAGAAAGCCCGCATTCGCCAGCTCTATGCCGAGGGCAAAGCCAGTCGAGATGAATTATTGCAAGCCGAATGCGATAGTTATCATAGCGCTGGCACCTGCACTTTTTACGGCACGGCAAACTCTAATCAAATGCTTTTGGAATTTATGGGGCTACACATCCCCGGCGCCTCATTTATTCCACCAAATACCCCATTGCGTGACCAGTTGACCAGCGAGGCCACGCGCCGCGCCGCTGCGATTTCGAAAATGGGCGAGGCCTATACACCTTTGGCGCAGGTGATTGATGAAAAATCGATTGTCAATGCCATGGTTGGTCTTTTGGCGACCGGCGGGTCAACCAATCATACTCTGCATTTACCAGCCATTGCGCGGGCCGCAGGGATTGTCATCAACTGGCAAGATTTTGATGATCTCTCGAAAATCGTGCCGCTGTTAACACGGGTCTATCCAAATGGTCAGGCCGACGTTAATCATTTCCATGCCGCTGGCGGCATTGGGTTTGTTATTGCTGCCTTGCTGAAAAGCGGTATTTTGCATGATGATGTGACAACAATAAATGGCCACGGTTTGCGCGCTTATGCCAGCGAACCCATGCTTGAAAATGACGTGCTTTCATGGCGCCCGTCGCCGGATGTCAGCGGTGACAAAGAAGTGGTGACCGATTGTGACGCACCGTTTGATGCAGAGGGAGGCTTACGTTTGCTGGATGGTGCCTTGGGGCGTGGTGTCATCAAAACCTCGGCGGTGAAGCAAGCGCATCGAGTGGTTGCGGCACCAGCGGCTGTTTTCAGTGATCAAGACGACGTGCAGGCGGCTTTTGAGGCTGGCCAATTGGAGCGCGATTGTGTGGTTGTGCTGCGTTTTCAAGGGCCAGCGGCAAATGGCATGCCAGAATTGCATAAGCTGACCCCAATGTTATCAGTGCTGCAAGACCGTGGCTTTCAAGTTGCCCTGATTACCGATGGCCGCATGTCTGGCGCTTCTGGCAAAGTGCCAGCCGCTATTCATATGACCCCCGAAGCCAAACGCGGCGGGCCATTGGCTAAAGTTCAAGACGGCGACCTTATTCGATTGGATAGCATCGCTGGCACACTGAGTATTGACGCGCCCGATTTTGCGGCTCGCGCCAGTGCGCCCATGCCGCAGCCAAACGTTCAAGCTGGTTTTGGGCGGCAATTATTCGAAAATTTAAAAGGGCAAATAAGCTCAGCCGAAAGCGGTGCTTCGCTATTTGGCATTGGGGAGAAATAAATGTTCTTAGTAGGTGATATTGGCGGAACCAACGCCCGATTTGCAATCGCTAGAACGGCTGGCAAAGAAAGCATTGTGCTGACAGATTTTGAAAAATTCACAGCCAATGAGTTCAATAGTTTCGATGAAACAATGAACCAATTTGTCAAAAAAATTGGCCATCGTCCGTCGCTTGCAGTTCTCGCTGTGGCTGGCCCGATCAATGATGGGGAAGTGAAATTCACCAACCGCTCTTGGCATTTGCGCACCAATGAAATTAAAGAAAAATGTCAAATTGGCGAAGTCTGTTTAATGAATGACTTCACCGCCATGGCCTATTCTGTCACCCGTGTTAACAGTGATAGTTTCATCGAATTAAAGTCAGGCACAGCCGACCCGAATGCGCCAATATTGGTCGCAGGCCCCGGTACCGGCTTTGGTTCCTGCTTATTGGTGGGCAATGATGACAAACGCAGTGCCATTGCTTGTGAGGGTGGACACAGCCTATTTGCCCCGCGCACGCCACTGCAACATGATATTAATCGGGTTTTGCAACGCAGCAATCCGAATGTCTCGGTTGAGCGGATTTGTGGCGGTGGCAATTTGGATGCTTTGGTGATTGCTATGGCTGAAGTGCATGGCATAGAGGTGCCTGCCCTAACGCCGCAAGACATTATTGAAAATGCTCTTGCTGGCGACGCTTTTTGTCATGATTTATGCCAGTTGCGGGCCGATGTGATTGTCGCCAGTTTAGCCAATATGGCGCTGATTGGCGGGGCCCGTGGCGGCGTTGTTTTGTCCGGTGGGGTGGCGCGACATTTGGCCAATTTCCTATCAACGCCGGAAACCATTGATAACTTTGCATCGCTATGGCCAAGTGGCGAATTTTTGCAAGATATTCCGGTCAGATTATTGGTCAATCCGTTGGCGCCGCTGATTGGCGCGGCGACGCATTATCTACAAAACGAGGCCTAAGATGACAGACCCAAAAAAAATAATGTTCGAATGTCGGATTGTGCCCGTCATAACCATTGAAGCGCTCGAACAAGCGGCGCCGCTCGGCCAAGCCTTACAAGCGGCTGGTTATACGGCCTTGGAAGTTACATTTCGCACGCCGCATGCCGCCGCCGCGATTTCAGCCATGAAACAAGCCTGCCCAGAATTGCATATCGGCGCAGGCACAATTACCGGCACCAAGCAATTTGACGCGGCCTGCACTGCTGGCAGTGATTTTCTTGTCTCTCCGGGCACTAGCGATGCGCTGTTTAATCTGTTTGATACAGTCGACATTCCGGTTTTTCCTGGGGTCGCCAGTGCTAGCGAGGCGATTTCGGCTTTTGAGCGCGGCTATCAAGTGCAAAAATTCTTTCCCGCCAGTGCAATTGGTGGCAGTGCAGCCCTAAAAGCCCTCGCCGCCCCTCTGGCCAATATTTCTTTCATGCCAACGGGTGGTATTCACGGCGCAAATATGCAGGAATATTTATCACTGTCTAATGTGGTCGCCATCGGCGGCTCATGGATGATTGATAAGGCAGCGGTGGCGCAAGCCGATTGGGCGCAAGTCACCGCTTTTGCGCAACAACAAAGGTCGTAAAATAAAACCAAATGACCGCACAAAAGGAAAATGCAGCTTCTCTTCGCCATGATTTGATGGGGTTTTTAGCCATGCGTGCGCAAGACCCGCACGCCAATCCAGCCAAATTATTGGCCTTTCGCTTGTCGGAACACATCGCAACTGGTCATCTGCCGCTCAGCCAATTGGAAGATATTTTATGCGATCTGTGTCGGTCGTCGGCCAATGCGCGCGGTGAGCGCTTGGCAGCGCGCGCTGGTGTGCCGGAGATTGACGATTGGCAACGCCAGTTCAAACGGTTGGTTGCTAATCAAGCTAAATTGGGCTTTGCCTCTTTCCGCAAATGGGTAGAAAGCGAAGCCATAGGTCTGGTGGTCACCGCTCACCCGACTTTCGCCCTGACCCCGAAAATGCGCCAACGCGTCTTATCGGCGGCGGCTGGCAAAGCATCGCGTGGCAAATTAACCGCCGAAGATATTATTCGCGATCAGCCGCCCAGCTTGCAAGGCGAACATGAGCTAGCGCAAGACTGCATTACCGTGATGCATCAGGTAATTGACCTGACTAGCCGCCTTATTTTTGCCCAAGCGGCAAAAAGCTTTCCCCGCGATTACACCAAATTGACCCCCAAATTAGTCAGTGTCGCCAGCTGGGTCGGCTATGACCTTGATGGGCGGCGCGACATTCAATGGACTGACACATTCCGCTTAAAACTAAGCGAAAAGGCCGCCAAATTGGACGAATATCTCGCCATGGCGCAGGTCATTGCCGATGGCTTGAGGCGCACCGGCAAGCCGATACCGGACGGTCTTGCACGCTTTTTGAGCACAGCCGAAAAGGCTGGGGTGGCTGCCAAATTAGAGCAGCAGGCCTTTGAGAAGGATATGAGCGATAAAGATAATTTGGTGGCAGCGGCTAATTTGCTTACCGGTGACAATGGCGACCGCTGGCTGGACACGAAACCTGCCGTCCGCCATTTGAACGCGGCCATTAAACAGGCCAGCCATCAGGCGCTCAAACAAGAGCTATTGGTTTTGCGCACGCATATTCAGCGCGGCGGCATGGGCACGGCAGCTTTGCATTTGCGGGTTAACGCGCAGCAAGTGCTGCACGCCATGGACGCGCATTTACCGATTACCCCTGATGAGCGGCTAAGCTCGCGGACCTTCCTGCGCCGTGTCAGCAGCTATGCCGAAAAGGTCAAACCTGTCAGCACGAATTTCGCTGATCTCGACGCCGAGGATGGCACGGTCAATCGACAGTTAATCTTGGCGGCGCAAATCGCCAAACATATCGACAAGTCTATGCCCATTCGCTTCCTAATCGCCGAATGCGACCAGGCCAGTATTGTGTTGAGCGCCTTGGCGCTGGCGCGCTATTTCGGCGTCGCCGATCAGCTCGATATTTCGCCACTGTTTGAAACCCCCAATGCATTGCGCAATGGCGGCCGCGTAGTGGCGCAAATGCTCGAACAAGCCGCCTATCGCGCGCATGTTAAAAAACGCGGCGTTATTGCGGTGCAGACTGGCTTTTCAGATGCCGGTCGCTTTATGGGGCAAATCGCGGCGGTTTTGGCGATTGAGCGTCTGCAATCGCATTTAGCGGCCGCTATTGCCGATAGCCAGCTGACCGATTTACGCGCCATTGTGTTCAACACGCATGGCGAATCCTGCGGGCGCGGAGGCCATCCGGGCTCTCTGAAACAGCGCATGGATTATATTATGAGCCCATGGGTTTTGGCCCGTTTCCAGCGCCATAATATAGCACTGACGCATGAATTCAGCTTCCAAGGCGGCGACGGCTATTTATGGTTCGCCGATCAGCAAATTGGTGAAGCGGCGCTGATGCAGCTTTTATGCGCCCGCTTTCAACCAACAGAAGATGCACTGAGCGATGAATTTTACGACGACGCTGATTTCGTCTGGGATTTCTATAATGAGGTCATCACCCAGCAAGACAGCCTGTATCACGATGATGACTATCGTTTCATCCTCAGTGGCTTTGCCCGCAACTTCTTAATTCCAACCGGCTCGCGGCCAGAAATCCGCCAAGCAAGCGGGCCAATGGAGCAATCTACCTTCACGCCACGGCGTATTCGCGCTATTCCGCATAATGCAATTTTGCAGCAATTGTCGCTGCCCACTAATGTTACCTTCGGCATAGGACGCGCGGCGCGCATTGACCCTAATCGCTTCACTATGATTTTCACCAAATCGTCGCGTGGGCGCACTGTCTTAGACATGGTTTTGGGCAGTTGGCGCAATACGCATTTGCCAGTGCTGGCCGCCTATGGTGATTTCCAAGATCCGAATTTCTGGATTTCGCGGTCGATTTCGCAAGGCAATAATCCCGTGCGCTTGCAATATCGCGTGGTCGCCCAACAGCTTTACAAACGCAATGCCAATGCCAAATTACGGCAATTCCTCTATCGCCTGCGGGCCGATGGCGATTTGCTTGAAGGGGTTTTGCAAGGGTCTGAAGACACAATTCAATTGGGGCTTTCGGCCGAAGCAGATATTGCCACGCAAAACCAAATCTTGTTTCATTGCATTCGGCTGGCCTTATTGATGCATGCTCAATTCACCTGCGCCAGTCTGCCGACCAATGCCCCACCCGGCGCGTCGCGCGATGAGATTATGGAAAAAATCTGCAATTATGACTTACAGCAGGTCATCTCTACGCTGGAGACGAATTACCCGCCGCATGAAAGCGCAGATACGTGGTCGCAAGCGTTGGCCGAAAGTGGGCGCAAGAGCAGCGCCAATCAGACCAACAGCCATAAAGTCTTGGACAGTCTAAAACAATGCCAGCGCCTGTTACAACTCACCAATCAGGGCTTGGTGCAGGCCTATAATGCTTATGGCTAAATCAGCCGTCGCCTTGTTCGGCTTCGCGTTTTTTTTCTGCCAAACGGCGCTCAATTGAACGAATCCAGCGAAACGCATCCTTCGCCAATTCATCATCATCACCGGCTTTTCGGAAGGCTTTAATGGCTGAGTCATATTGTTCAATGCGGGTGCGCGCGATGCCCAGCAGCAACCAGCTATTGGCTTCATTGTCGAGACCGCCCTTATCAAGCGCTTTCACCAAAGCCGCTTCCGCCTTGGCCCATTCCTCGTTTTGCACATAAGACTCGGCCAATTGAACGTAAAATTTGCCCTTATCCGACATTTTAGCAGCGCGCGTCAGCGGTTCAATTGAGTCCGACCATTCGCGCGCGTGCATATAGGCCAGCGCTAATGTCTCATAGTTTTTTTCGGTCTTTTCAATGGTGCCATTATCCATACCGACCTGCAAAATCTGCGCCGCTTTAATCGGCACATTGTGATACAGATAGAGCTGCGCCATGGATGATAATTCGCGGCTGGTGGTCAACATGCCCTGCACATGCATGGCACGCTGCGCGACAAAGGCGAGTTTCTCATCATTTAATTCATAATATACTGAGGTCAGATGCTGCCAAAAAGCCTTCACCCCGGGCCAGCGCTCAACCGCATCAACTAAAACCGGCTGCGCTTCTTTATAGCGTTCCTGTTGCAATAAAACTGAGAGTAAAACACGTACCCATTGCTGTTTTGGCTCTTCGACGCGCGACAGTGCATTGCGAATGGCATCTTCAGCCGAAGAGAATTGATCAAGCGACAAATGCGCCTGCGCTTTCAAAGCAAAAGCCTCGGCTGGCGGGTCACCTTCAAAGCCGGCGAACCATTTATCAAGTAATTCGAGCGCCTTTTCAGGCCGGTCTTCAGCCAGATTTAACTGCGCCAAATTATAGCTGAGGCCATTAACCACGCGCTCAGGCAAATCGCCGGTGGCGATGGCGCGCTCAAATGTGCTGATGGTCTTGGGATAATTGCCCTGTCCGGCATAGACATAGCCCATGGTCTGAATGGCAACCGCTTTTTCATAGGGCTTAAAGCGATCGCTATCGAGCATTGACTGCAGAACCTCTAAGGACTCGGTATATTTTTCTTCGGCTAATAAGTTCTGTGCTTCTTCAATACGCTTAAAAGCGTTTTTGCCAAGCACTTCCGAGCGAACGGTTTTGGGCTTTGATGGCTTTTCCTTTTTAGCGCTTTGCGCCTCGGCCGATTGCCAGCCAGACAGGCTTATTGGCACGGCAAAAAGCGTCAAGGTTAACAATATACTGGCCAATCGTTTCATCGCTTCGTCCTGAATAATCTATCTATTTGGCAATCTCATAGCTGAATAATTGCCGCACACCATGGCGCACTGCTGGTTTGCCATTTTCAACCATCGGGCGGTATTTCCATTTGGTCACTGCGCGCATGGCTGAGCTGTTAAAAATACCTGGCGGGTCAGCTTCGACCACTGTTGGGTTCATCGCCCTGCCCAATTGGTCAATCGAGAACTCCAAAAGCACCCAGCCTTCTATGCCACGCGATAAAGCGCGACTTGGATATCGCGGTAAAACGCGGACAATGGCTAATGCGTCGCCATCAACGGGGGCGTCTAAATTCATGCCACCCAAATCAAAACCGCTTAAATCAGCACTCATTGAGGCATTGTCCATATTCGGACGGCTGGCCTGTTGCAATTTTGGCGGTGGCGGTGGCTCATCGGGCTGTTCTTGGCTCGGTCGCTTTAAGGCGCGGTCTTTGGTGTTGAGCTCTTCCTCGCGTTCGACACGGACAAAATCAATGCCAAAAGACGCCAATTCTTCCTCAACTTCGTAATTTTGGCCGGTAATCAGAACTTTCATGGTCAAGAATAAGGCAATCGTCGTCACCAGCGCCAAACCGGCGGATGCAAGAACTCGAAGATTGACCATGGCTAAATTCATTATTTCTCTTCCGCCGCAATAGCAATAGAGCCAACGCCAGCCAAACGAACCTGATCCATCACTTCAATCAAAGTACCAGTTTCCGCCCCTTTATCGGCTTGAATCACTGCCCCACCCTGTGGGTTTTCGGCGTGCAAGCGCTCAACATTGGCACGCACGGCGGCGAGATCAATCTGCCGACGATTGATCCAAACTTCATTATTGTCGCGAATGGCGATGAGAATACCAACCCGCGATTGCTTCACCGCAGTCTCGGCATCTGGCCGCGTCACATCAATGCCGCTTTCCTTGACGAAAGTTGCGGTCACGATAAAGAAGATCAGCATGATGAACACAATGTCGAGCATTGGCGTCATATCAATCGCTGTGTCTTCCTCTCGGCGTGTGTGTCTACGTCTCATTCCCTACCCCTTGGGCCTAATCGGCCAATTCCAATTGGTCTTCAAGCTGCTCAACCGACCATTCGGCCTTGCGCTCCAAACTTGATGTGAAAAACAGTCCAGACAAAGCCACAACCATACCGGCCATGGTTGGCAAAGTGGCTTTTGAAATACCGGCCGCCATGGCGCGCGCATTGCCCGAGCCGGTTACCGCCATGACGTCAAACACTTCAATCATGCCAGTTACGGTGCCCAATAGGCCAAGAAATGGCGCCAAGGCCACGAGGACCTTGATATAGGACAAATTGGCTGATGTTTTGAGCTTGGCGTCGGAGATAATCATCTCGCGGATACGCCGCGCGTTCCAGCTTTTGCGTTCCGAACGAGCTTCCCATTCTGCCAAACGTCGCTGTTTGAGCAGCTCAAAATCACGCCGCAGAAAACTATAGCGCTCGTAAATTAACGCCCATAGCACCAGCGTCGCCAACATAATGATAACCAACACATTGCCGCCCAATTCGAGGAAGTCACGCACGCCGCGCACCGCCTCAAATGGGTTCAAAAACAGCCAAAGAATTTCGCTAAATTCCACTGTCCCGCTCCGCTATTTCTTCTCCGCATGCACGGCAATCATGCCAGCTGCTTGCTCTTCGAGAACTTGCACGATTTCACGCGACCGCGTGGCGGCCACGGAATGCAGCAGCAAAATCGGAATCGCCACGACCAAACCAAGCACGGTGGTGATCAAGGCCTGCGAAATACCGCCCGCCATGAGTTTCGGGTCACCGGTGCCAAACAAGGTAATCGCTTGGAAGGTCAAAATCATACCGGTGACCGTGCCCAATAGCCCCAAAAGCGGCGCCACCCCTGATAGGAGTTTGAGTAATGCTAAATTCTTTTCAAGGGCTGGCATTTCCTTCAAAATCGCGTCATCTAGCTTCAGTTCCAGGGTTTCGACATTGGCTGAGCCATTTGACTCATAAGCTGCCCAAACGCGCCCCAATGGCGTGTCACCCGAAGCTTGCCCATTGGCCAATTGCGCTTTCACGGCCCGCGCCGTCATCGTTAGTCGAACGATACGTTCAATGGCCACGCCAACACCAAACAAGCCAAGCAGGATAATAATATAGCCGACAAGACCACCTTGATTAATGCGCTCTGCCAAAGTTGGCATTTGTAAGAACAGGTTCAAAATCGCCCCGCGTGACGGGTCAACTGGTGCCGCGACCAAATCGCCTGCTTCACCATCCAACAAATCATCAGCGGCGTCGCCAAAGCGGGCTGGCGGCTGACGACCGAGGTCGGCATAACGGCCACTACCGGCGTAACGGACGAATTGACCGTCAGCCAAAGTGGTGAACGGGCCAACGCGCAAAATTTCAGCATTGCGCAATGAGCCATCTAAATTAATCACTTCCCCGGCAAAGCGTTTCACTTCGCCCTGGGCCGTCATTTCTTGCTGCAAGGCGAACCACAAATGTTCAAGCTCGGCCATGGGCGGCAAGCCTTTGCTTTTGGCTAGCACCTCGAGACGGGCAGCGCGGCCTTGCAACTCGCCAGAAATAGCGCTTTCATCGACCTGTGCTTTGGTTTCGCCGGCCACTTGCCGAACAATGCCAAATAATTCGCCATATACGCCGAGGCGCTCATTCAGCAGCCCCTCTAATTCGGCCAGTTTCAGCTCATTTTCAGAGAAATCTTTTTCCAATCGTTCTGAGCGCGCCTCTTCTCGTTTAATGGCGGTTTGCGTCCGCTTTAGAAGCGTGTTTTGCTTATTACGATTGTTACGAAACTCAGCTTCGCGGGCCTGAAATTCGGCATTGTCCGAAACCCGCCCTTGTCGTACTTGATCCAGCAATTGTTGCAAGGTTAGCGTATCGGCATCGGCCACATCGGCTTTTGTCTCTTGGGCGGCGACCGGCAATATCATTGCCAGAGCCAGTGTCACAGTCGCGATAGAATGTTTTATTAACGTTTTCATTTTCATCACTCCTATTGACCGACCAGCACCGGCACGACCAATAAGTCGGGGGCTGCTTGTTGTTTGGCAATCCGCAGGGCGGCGCGCAGTTCTGAGTCAAAATCGCCGTCTAAATCAACAAACCCATTGGCCTGCTGGCTCCACGTGCCGCTTTCGTCAGCGTCGAGCGTTTGATAAATCAGCGCCACTCGGCCAATGCGCAGGAAGGCAACCGTGCGCTCTTCGCCATTAATGTCCATTTGCCCTTCATAGGCTTCAATGGTGCGGCCATATTCATTTTCAATTTCATAGGCTTCGAGGATTTTGCGATATTTCTCGGCCGGATTTGCGTCTGAACGATCCATCAGAGCGCGCACGTTCTGCACCCGCGAACGACGCTCATCAATCAAGAATGGTACATCTAATTCAACAAATTTTTCGAGCGACTCAATCATCCGAAACATCAGTGGAACGATTGTCCGGTCGACATTGGTGACGTCCTCAATTTGCTGGCGAATGGATACCATTTCGACCTTTTGCGCTTCGATGAGATTCTCCAATTTGGCATTATATTCGCGCAAAGAGGCCAATTGCTTCAAAGCCGCGCGATAGGTGCGGGTCAGCTCATCAGTTTCATCGTCGAGTAAGTCGACACGTTCTTGTGAGGCTTGACCATCCGACGTTGCCGCTTGTGCGACCTCGGTTACATTATCAAGCGATTGCGCCAAAACTGGCTGGCTGGCGCACATCGCACCTCCCAACAGGGCGACTATCAAGCCGTAATTCTTCATTATAATCCTCAAATTTTAACTTTGGTTTATCTGGACAAGCGTAACTTGGATTCGAAACCACTCAACCGAACAAGTGAAACGCCCCGACTCAAAAGTACAAAACCGATACAATAAATGCGGCGCCTTTAGACTGATTGAGGATACGGCAGTCACTTTTTGAGTCAACCAAAAACGGCAAAAAACATAGGGTTTTTTCACAAAACCACAAAACCAGCGCGGTCTCATTGCCGGAGGTGGAACTTAGGTGCTGAAAGAAAAAAGGGGGGCAGTCTTAATAAAGGGATGCCCAGCCCTCACTAAAAGTTTTGCCTACGATAAGCGACCAATTCGTTATCTAACACAGTTCGAGATTAAACGTCTTGCACTCAATGTCAACATATGCTGGGCTGAGTTAATATTAAAAATAACCAAGAAGAAAAATAAAATGACTAGTTATTTAGGCCTCGATATTGGCATTGCCACCTTAGGGTTTGCGCTGATTGAATATGACGACAAATCTAAAAACGGAAAAATTGTGACATCGGGAGTGCGCACATTTCAAGAAGCGCTCACTGGCAAGGGCGAAGAAACCAAAAAACCTCGTAATGTAACGCGGCGCGAGAACCGCCTTATGCGGCGTCAAATACTTTAACCTTAATCAAATTGCCCGACTTGGCGCCATTATTGCCGTTTTGATCTATCCAAACCGCAACAAAATAGCCATTTGGAAGCGCCGCGATTTTCACATCAAACTGCAGACCAATGGTATGTATATTAATGGTAAACTCGCCCGATGCCGCCATATGTGACGCGCTCCTTTGCTTGAGTGACCTTGTCTCCTCAAAAGCCCTAGCAAACTGGCAAGCTGTTTCATCCCATCGATGGCCCCGCCCTATGCTTCGTGGGCTCAGCACAATGGGCCATATTTTACTCACAAATCATGTAGAAATAGGGTAAGCAGGGTTTTGTTGAAATTTAACTTAGGAGAGTTTGCGATGAGTGAACAGACCATAGATGCCAAAACCGCGAAAAGCTGGATTGAAACCGAGGGTGCCATTTTGGTTGATGTGCGTGAACCAGCCGAGCACGCGTCGCAAAATATCGCCGCCGCTCATTTGGCGCCTCTGGGCACAGTGAGCCTCGCGAAGCTGCCAAATACTGACGGCAAGATTGTCATTCACTGCCAAAAAGGCATGCGCGGCAATAATGCCTGAGAAAAACTTTTGGCCGAAAATGCAGGCTTGCAAATCTTCAATCTGGAAGGCGGCATTGAGGCTTGGCAACAGGCTGGTTTCGCCACCCAAAGCTCAGGCAAGAAAGTTCTGCCGCTTGATCGGCAAG
>Ga0209137_1003760_pt1 | contig 12467 bp, 7 predicted proteins | sample SaaInl5LU_22_DNA_FD_184642 | JGI IMG/M metagenome (GOLD analysis project Ga0209137, IMG submission 184642) | Marine microbial communities from expanding oxygen minimum zones in the Saanich Inlet - ESP_105LU_22_DNA (SPAdes) (version 2) | ecosystem: Environmental > Aquatic > Marine > Intertidal... | reverse complement strand
AAATTAATAAAAAAAGATTTACAGACTCTTTTTATTCTTCTAATTCTTAGCCTTCTCGTTCTTTAATCGCTTCTTGTCCTGTGTAAATCATCCGCAAAAAATAGATTGATTCAAAACAAAACAAGGTAGTATTTTTAAAATCGTTAGTACTTCAATTCTTAATTTTAAAATCTCTTAGGAAAAACTAATTTAATTAAGTATCTCAAAAATTAAGGTATTTACAGTTTTATTTTGTTGACGATTTGCAGATTTATCGAATAATTTGATAGTGCCTTAAAAGGAAAAACCCACTAAATCGTTAAATTTAATGGGCTTTAGCACCTTTTGTATTGCTACTTGCGGAGAAAGAGGTAGTTTCACCCTTTAATATCACTAGTAAATTTATACTTCAGAACTTAAACTTTTCTATAGGCACACCTATAGGTCAACCACTTTTTTTTAAAAAAAATATGACATTTCAAAAGTAGGTTTTTGGTTCTACAAAAACAAATTTTTGAGTATTTTTTATTGAAATTTTTTCAACATGGATGAGGAATGTCAAGCTGAAAAATGTTCCAAAATTAAAGAATTTGCCTCCTCAGAGACTATTGGAAATTGTCTGATAGCTTTAGAAGAAAATCGATTTTCAAAAAGTGAAATCGCTGGTTAAATAAATATGCATTAATTTCTGATTATTATGGATACTAAAATAAAATAATTAACTTTGAAGTCTACGAAGCGATGAAGTACGACAATTACTAAATAGTTAACATTGAAATTCTAAATCAAAAGCTTCAGCTATTTCTTTATAAACAATTTTTCCCTTAACAATGTTTAAGCCTTTAGATAAAGCAGGACTATCTTTACAAGCTTTTTCCCAACCATCATTTGCTAATTTAATAACATAAGGCAAGGTTACATTAGTTAACGCTACTGTAGATGTATAAGGAACAGCTCCTGGCATGTTTGCAACGCAGTAATGCACCACATTATCTATGATAAAGGTTGGATCTTGGTGTGTTGTAGGTTTTGTAGTTTCAAAACATCCTCCTTGATCTACTGCCACGTCAACAATTACCGAACCTGGGCGCATATCCTTAAGCATATCTCTAGTGATAAGTTTAGGTGCTTTTGCTCCTTTTAATAAAACACCTCCGATAATCAAATCTGTTTTTGGTAAATGCTTTCTAATATTATATTCACTTGAAAACTCAGTATTTACGTTTGGTGGCATAATATCAGCAATATAACGTAACTGCTTCATATTAACATCCATGATTGTAACATTAGCTCCTAAGCCTGCGGCCATTTTTGCCGCTTGAATTCCAACAATACCACCACCTAAAACCAACACATGTGCTGGCAGTACTCCAGGTACACCACCTAATAAAATACCGCGTCCTTTTATTGGTTTTTCTAGGTATTTAGCCCCTTGCTGTATTGACATTCTACCAGCAACCTCAGACATTGGTATTAATAAAGGCAATGTTCCATTTTCATCCTCAACCGTTTCATAAGCAATACACACTGACTTACTTTTTATCATAGCGTTGGTTAAAACTTCACTCGACGCAAAATGAAAATAAGTAAATACTATATGATTAGGTTTAATTAAATTATATTCTTCTTCTATAGGCTCTTTAACCTTTACGATCATTTCTGCTATATCGTAAATCTCTTCAATAGTATCTAGAATACAAGCCCCTGCGCCAACATAATCTTTATCAAAAAAACCACTGTTAAAACCTGCGTTTTTTTGAACATAAACGGTATGATTTCTTTTAGTAAGTTCAAAGACTCCTGAGGGTGTCATACCAACTCTGTTTTCATTATTTTTAATTTCTATTGGAACACCAATTTTCATAATTTTATTAAGTTTTTAATATTTATATTAAAGTTGCTTACTAAGACCTTAAAATCTGATAATTATCTATTTAAAGCTAAATTTTAAACCAATTTTGAGATATTTGATTTTCAATAAACACGCTGCTTTTATGAATAAATTCATTCTTAGTGGCATTATAATCATAATCTTTACCCCAAGATTCATAATTCTCTGAAACTTCTTTAATGGCATCACAAATAAACTCTATTTCATTATTAGTCATTGTTGGATGTATTGACATTCTAATCCAACCTGGACGTTCCATTAAACATCCTTCCAATATTTTTTTCTCAATAGCCTTTGAAGTTAGTTGATCTACATGTAATAAATAATGCCCATAAGTTCCTGCGCAAGAGCATCCTCCTCTGGTTTGAACTCCAAATCTATCATTTAACAGTTTTACTATTAAATTATAGTGTACATTTTCTATATAAAAGGAAATGACTCCTAATCTATCCTCATTGTTTGGTGCTAAAATTTTAAGATTACTAATTTTCGAGAGTTTATCAAAAATAATAGTGTTCAATTCATGTTCTCTTTCTAAAATATTCTCAATCCCCATTTTATCTTTAAGCTTTATGGAAAGTGCTATTCTAATAGCTTGTAAAAAGCCAGGAGTGCCACCATCCTCTCTAGTTTCGATATCATCTATATAATCATGGTCACCCCATGGATTAGTATACAAAACTGTTCCACCACCAGGATTATCGGGTACTAAATTTTTATACAGTTTTTTATTAAAAATTAATACCCCTGATGAACCTGGTCCACCCAAAAATTTGTGAGGTGAAAAGGTAATGGCATCTAAATACTGTTCATTATCTTCTGGGTGCATATTGATATCGACATAAGGAGCTGAACAAGCAAAATCCACAAAACATAACCCATTATTCTGATGCATTATTTTTGCGATATCATAATAATTTGTGCTAATACCTGTCACATTGGAACAGGCTGTTATTGCAGCAATTTTTATATGAATTTCCTTATAGTTTTCTATAAGTTTTTCCAATTCTTTTAAACAAGGCAGTCCTTGATCATTAGAGGGAATTACCTCAACTTTTGCAATGGTTTCTAGCCATGAAGTTTGGTTAGAATGATGTTCCATTTGAGAAACAAATATTATTGGTCTTTTCTCTTTAGGAATATTAGTATGTTCTTTTAAGTTCTCACTAATTTTAAGCCCAAGTATTCTCTGAAACTTATTAATAGCACCTGTCATTCCTGTACCAACTGTAATTAGAATATCATCTTTAGATGCATTAACATGCTTTTTAATAATATTTTTAGCATCATTATAAGCATGTGTCATCAAGCTTCCTGTAATAGATGTTTCTGTATGGGTATTTGCTACATAAGGCCCTATTTCATTAAGTATTTTTTCCTCTATAGGTTTATACAACCGACCACTTGCAATCCAATCAGCATAAATAATTTTATGCCTTCCGTAAGGTGATTCAAATTGTTGATCTATTCCCACAATATTTTTTCTAAATTCTTGAAAGTATTCTTCTAAATTTAGCACTTTTGAAACCTTTTTTTCAATAAACATTATTAAAATATTTAGTAAAAATTATTTAAAAATAAATTAAATACCTGTTTTTAAATCCTTAACTTAATTAGTTTTGGTAATTTTAAAATTCATAATTCCTTCTTTCAACCAATGGAAATAGGTATCAATATCTGGCGTATATGCAACTGGATTCATAAGATTTAGTTCATTATGATCCATTAAAACATAAAAAGGTTGAGAATTTGCTTTATATTTAATGGTTTGTAATTCACTCCATTTCTGACCAATATATTTTAGTTTTTTACCAGGTTTAAGTTTAGAATCAACAACCTCATTTGCCTCTAAAGGGCGTTTGTCATCAACATACAAAGAAATAAGTACAACATCATTTTTTATCATTTCTAAAATCTTTGGTTTTACCCACACATTTTGCTCCATTTTTCGGCAATTTACACAAGCATGGCCTGTAAAATCTATCATAACTGGTTTGTTTACTTGCTTTGCATAAACCAAACCTTTGTCATAATCATTAAATGCCAAAATATTATGAGGCGCCATTAAATGTGCACCTTCTGGAATATCTTCATGCATAATAGCAGATTCTGAACCAATTTGTGTATAACCTACACCATAAGGAGATTCACTGTAATGCTGTGGGGGTGGAAATGCACTAATTAAATTTAGTGGGGCACCCCAAAGCCCAGGAATCATATATATAGTGAATGAAAGTACTAGTAAACCAAGACCTAAACGACCTACTGAGATATTGGAAATAGGCGAATCGTGAGGTAATTGTATTTTTCCGAAAAGATAAAAAGCTAGTATACCAAATATAGCTATCCAAATAGCAATAAATACTTCACGTTCTAACCAATGTAATTGTAATACCAAATCCGCATTGGATAAGAATTTAAAAGCTAATGCCAATTCTAAGAATCCTAAAACTACTTTAATAGTATTTAACCAACCTCCTGATTTTGGTAATGAGTTTAACCATCCTGGAAATGCTGCAAATAATGCAAATGGAAATGCTATAGCTAATGAGAAGCCAAACATGCCTATAATTGGTCCTATCTGACTTCCACCTGATGCCGCTTCTACCAATAAGGTTCCTACTATTGGACCCGTACAAGAAAATGATACAATGGCTAGAGCCAAAGCCATGAAGAAAATACCTACTAACCCTCCCTTATCCGATTGTTTATCTACTTTGTTTGCCCAAGAATTGGGCAACATGATTTCAAAAGCTCCTAAAAAGGAAGCTGCAAAAATTAACAATAATAAGAAAAAAGCAATATTAAACCACACATTGGTTGATAATGCATTTAGTGCATCTGCTCCAAATAGTAAACTTACAAGAGTTCCTAATAAAACGTATATAACAATAATAGAAATACCATAAATAATGGCGTTTCTTAATCCTGTTGCTTTATTTTTACTTTGTTTTGTGAAAAAACTTACTGTCATAGGAATCATAGGGAAGACACAGGGTGTTAACAAGGCCGCAAAACCTGAAAAAAAAGCAATGAAGAAGATAGCCCAAAGGCCTTTTTCAGATTCTTTTTTACTTGATTTGGATTCAATTGTCTTTACTGACGTATCCATAGAGGTAATAGAAGGAGTGCTTTCAACTGTTGGTTTTTCAGAAATCGTAAAAACCAAATTAACTTCTGTTGGCGGCAAGCATTTGGAATCGTCGCACACCATGAATTCAACTACACTATTAATGACAGCGACCTCATTGGTCACCTCAACTAATTGTTCAAAAATGGATGTGTTTTCAAAATACTTAATTTTCATTTCGAAAACAGGATCATTTACTGTATGTCCTTCTTCTTCAGAAGTATTTCCTTTTATTTTAAATTTACCTCCTTCATCATCATAAGAAAACATTGTCGCAATAGGACCGCCTTCTGGAACCGTTTGAGAATATAAATGCCAGCCAGTTTCTATTAAAGCCTTTGATATTAATTTATATTCTGTATCTGAAAGTTTCTTAACAGATGTTGTCCATTTTACCGGGTCTACTACTTGAGCTTGCACAATTACAATGAACAACATAGCTACTAAGATTAAAAATCTTTTACTCATTATTATTTAAATTTATTGAATTAAACACCAAATCTACTCCGTTAGGGGGTAAATATCAGCTATCATCGTGTATGCCTTCAAACTAAAATAGACTTTTCATAAAAGAGTATCTAGTTAATTGTAAATCGTCAGCAAAAAGTGTACTGATTTAGACAAAAATTAAGAGAGTGTTTTTTAAGTTATAGATTGTCTCTAAAATTAAAAAACAGGATCCTTTAATTTTAGTTAAGCATTTTACCACTTTTGATTCTTTTTAGGATCAATAGCCGTGGGCGACCAATTATTAAAAAAATTTAATGTTTTTTGTGTTGAATGCCCTTTTCCCTCTTCAAGATAGGTACTGTTTTGAGTATGAATTCGATTACCTTCCGAATCTAAAATCACGAATACGGGAAATCCAAAACGCTGAGGGAATCCTAGTGAAGCTAGAACATCTAAATTCTTGTTTTCTTTGCTATAATTCACATGATAAACTACAAAATTCTTACCCATCGCTGTTTGTAATGTATCATTTAATTTTACTTTTTTGTCAAACGCTATGCACCATCCGCACCAGTTTCCTCCAATCTGTAAAAACACATGTTTGCCCTCTTTTTTTGCTTTTTTTACTGCATTTGCAATTTCAACTTTTGCATTACTTGTTGGATCATATAATTTTTTATTATTTGGTATTAACATGTCTTGTGCTAAAACACCATTGATGCTTAATATGATAATAAAAAAAGAGCGCTTCAAACTTTTCATCATAATTTTAAATTTAACTTATAATTCGTTAGTGGAATAAAACTTAATTTATCGATTTTCATAAAAATCTTAGCTATATTCAATTTTTGTTTTTTTGCGTTTTTTATTACTTTATTCATCATCTTCAAAACATATACATAAAAAATGAGATCTTTAAATTATGTTAAACTTAGTAAAAGGTTCCAAATAATTTATTTGGAACCTTTAGAAAAAAAAACTCAAATATAACAATAGTTCTAAAAGCAATTTTTATAAGCAAGCAAACTTCTAGTGATCATTATTGTCTAAAATCACTCATAGGAAGAATGCAACTAAGCCCCAGTTTTAATAATTAAAAGTTATCTCCAACCTGTATTTGATCCATTGATTCCGTCTTGCCCGTTTGGTCCACCATGTGTGTAAAATGGTTGTGATTCTCCAAAAGTCTCTAATGTTTTAGCTGGTAAAGGGAAATGTAGCGGTGTCCCTTTTTGTAAAAGATTCCTCTTTCTCATTTCAAAAAATTGCAAACCAGTTCCAGTATACATCATTTCAATAATACGTTCGTGATGAATGGCCTCAATAATATCTTCAAGATCTGCAGCCACCGATGGTAATTGACCTCTTGTGGTGCGTGTACCTGCATTAATTATAGATGCCGCTCCTGCTAAATTGTCGGTATAAGCTAGTGCTTCTGCTTTGTACATGTCATTTTCAGCAAGCATGAATTCAGGCATTGGTCCTTTAGCTGTTGCAAAAAGGAGACTTAATCTTGTCCAGGTATAATTTGACCACCAATAATATCCTAATGCTGCTGGAGAAGGATTAGATGCTCTCCAAGTAAAATCCGTTTCAATTCGTTTATCTGCATTTGGATTTGTTGAAGCTGGTGGATGAGTAAGACCCTCATCCCAATGAGCTGGCATAGTTGGATCTAATTTATTTACAACGTACATATCAGTTGCACCCAAACCGGCTGTAAAGTAGTATCCACCATAACTTTGCCATCTAGCCCAACCATCAAGTAAAATGTTAAAATCGCTTGTAATTCCTGCATCTGCATATTTCTTAACTGCTGTCCAATCTACTGAAGCTAATTCAGTTGAGTTTCTTGGTAAATTTGAAAGTATTCTGGCAGCCCATGAATTTGCATATTGCGCAAGTATATTGCTAGGTAGATCCCCAGAAGAACCCATCCAACTAGCAGGAATGTTATAAGAATTTTTAGATAATATAGAGATAGCTTCATCTAAATATATAATTGCTTGTGATGCAACTTCTTTATATGTTTTAGCATCGCCTAATGATGGGTTGGGTAGCGTATTTTTTTCATCAACAATAAATGCTCCATCAAAAGAAAGTGCTATCATTCCATATGAAATTCCCATATTAAAACGGGCAAAAGCTCTTACTAAATCATTATCAGCTCCATCTTTGCCTATTTTAACGCCATTATCTAATGATTTTATGACTAGTGATGAGGTATTTATAACTTTATACATTTCATTAAAAGGATAACTAGAAGAAGACTCAAATCTATAGCTTGGAGTGTTGTTCCAAGCTTTTCGTGGCTCCCAACCCATATCCTGCACACCAACCAGCCATGACGTAGAACTTGTAAAATTATCAGCAGCAACTGCCAATAACATCTTCAAAGTATATTCATTTTGAAAATAAAAGGTATTGTATAAATTTCCAGCTAAACTTTTAACATCAGCACCGTCTGAATAAACTTTTATAAAATCAGGGTCGTTTTCATTTAAAACTTCTAAATCTTCACAAGATGTGAAGAAAATAAAACCTAATAAAAGAATGCTTTTTATAATATTTTTCATAATTATATTTTTTAATTAAAATTCAAAAGTTAGTGATAGAGCAATATTTCTAAAGTTAGGATATGCATTAGGTGCATCAAAAGGAGCTCTAATACTACCTACTTCCGGATCATGACCCGAATATTTCGTAAAGGTCAATAAATTTCTTCCTACAATTTTCCCAGTAATACTTTTAAACATATTTAGAGAACTAAATGGCAATTGTGAGCTGTTTAAAGTATAACCAACCGACAATTCTCTTAATTTAACAAAAGAACCATCTTCAACCCAATAGCTATTGTTAGAGCTCGCATCATAAAACCCTTGATAATAGTCAATTGTTTTTTTACTACCTTCTGGTATATTTGACATATCCATAAATCCATTTCTGTTTAAACTTGCTAATCCCACTGCTTTTCTATTGTATATATCACCCCCGCTTTTAACATCAAATAAAAAATAAAATGTAAATCCTTTATAATTTATTGTGTTGGATAATCCAAGCATAAAATCTGGTAACCCATCTCCTATTTTAACTAATGCATCTGAACCATCTTCTTGAAGTTTAATAGGTTTTTCTAATACTGTTCCTTGACTCCCTGCTGAAACTACATAACCATCGGAATTAACCTCATAATCATTAATTGTCTTTCCAACTGGCAACTGTGCACTCATTTGATCCAAAGATTTAACCCAAGTATATCCATAAATTGCACCATATGTTTCTCCCTCTTTGATGTAAAATAAGTTATCAGGTCCCGATTGATAAGGCGCAATAGGTAATTCTGTTATTTTTTGGTTACTTTTAGTAAAAACAAGGTTACTTGACCATTTGAAATCATTTTTGTTATACCAATTTGCACCAAATGATAATTCTAGTGTATTTCCCTCAACTGTACCTGCATTTTGCCATTGGGAAGTAAATCCGTCGTTAACAAAAGAAATTAAAGGAACTGACAAAAATTGATCAGTTGTAATTGATTTAGCATAATTTGCTTGGAATGTAAATTTATTTAAAAACGCAACATCTAAACCAAATTCAATTTCTTTGGTTTGAGAAGGCTTAAGTAATTTATTTCCTTTTTGACCCGGAGAACTCACCCCAGCATTGAGGGCATATGTTTCATATTGCCAGTTAAATCCAGGTCGTATACCGGCTGTTCCAACAGCAGCTCTAATTTTTAATTCCTGTACTCCGGGGATTGCTATATCCTGTGTAATTCGATATGCACCAGACGCGCGGTAGTAGTTAGACCATTTTGAATCCTCTCCAAATAAAGAAGACCCATCTCTACGAAACATCAAATCAGCTAAATAACGATCTTTATAATCTAATGATGCAATTACAAAATAGTTTCTTGCTAGTTCTTTTGTATTTTCTGAACTTGCATTTTGAATTACCGTAAATGCGTCAAAAGTTGGTAAATCCCTAATTGTGAAATCATTAGAACTAACTGAAGTATAACTAGATTCATTTGATTCATTTAAAACCGAAATTTTACCCTTTACAGTTAAATCTTTAAATTTTTTAGATAAATTTAAAGTAACCTGGGTTTGTTTTTGATTAGAATTTGTAGAACGTTTTATTAAGGTCCCTTCTGAATATACAAGCCCTAAATCATTATCTCCTCCTGATCCAAGAGTCCAAGTGTCATATGGTGCATAGTATGAGTAGTCATAATTTTGTATTTCAAGGGAATGTGAAAGATCAAGATTTGCCCAACTATTTAATCGTGCATTAACTTTAATATTATTAATAAAACTGGTGTTTTTATTCTTAATTTCAATTTTTGAAGCGGAGTAAAGAGGATTTGGAAAATCACTCCAATGATTATGTCTTAAATAATAAGGCTGTCCATCAATAGGATTTGCCATTCCCAAATCATTGTCTGGTTCAGCCAAAAGAATTTCAATAAACCCAGCACCTGAATTCTGATTTTTAGAATCTGTAAATAAATTGCTAGTAGATAACTTTAACCAAGGAGCTATTTGATGATCAATGTTTATTCTGTAATTTTGACGTCCATAGCCATCTGTAAATGGCACAACACCTGTTTGTTTGTTGTTTTCAAAAGAACCGTACACATTTGTTTTTGCGGTATTGCTCGAGTAAGACACAAAGTTTGTCATTGTCTCACCTGTTTGAAAATACTCTTTTTGATGATTCCTTGTTACTCCATAAGGATTATCTAAATAATGGTCATCATCAACTGTTCTTGACCCTACAATTAATGGACTATAGCCGCCTACATAACCAGCAGGAAAGGTAACACCATCATATGCTGTAAAAGTACCTTGATTAGAGCCACCTGGCATCAGCTTATAAGAATGACTTTCAGCCAAATCTATATATTTAGTAATATTTTGAAATCCAATTTCATTTCTAACAACAAGATTTGAATTACCTGTTGCTAACCTGTTTCCTCTTTTAGATGTTATAGAAATTACACCATTGCCAGCACGTGAACCATATAAAGCAGATGCTGCAGCTCCTTTAACCACCTCTACACTTTCAATGTCATCAGCATTAATATCTGCTAAGGAAGTATTTATAATAACACCATCCATTATGATTAGAGGAGATGATCCTACACCTAAATTAGTATCTGATCTTAATTGAATTTGAGATGCTGATCCTGGGGAGCCAGAACTTAAAACTCTAGCACCTGCAACTTTACCAACTAAGGCTTGACCAATATTAGTAGCTGGTGCATTATTAAATTGATCTTCAGATATTTTAGTAACAGAAATAGTTAATTTTTTCCTATCCGTTTTACCAGCTACACCAGTTAAAACAATTTCGTCAAGAGAAGTTGTAACCTCCTCCATTTTAACATTTATCTGATCATCGTCTCCTACCGTTATAGATTTTGATTGCATACCTAAAAAAGTAAATTCAAGTACGTCTCCTTTTTGGGCACTTATTTTATAAATACCATCAAAATCTGTTGTGGTTCCTTTGCCGGTTCCTTTGACCAATACAGTCACTCCTGGCAATGGATCATTGCCATTTGTTACCTTACCTGTGATCACTTTTGTTTGCATGGTTTGATTCACTACTATCACTGAAGTTTCCTTTTTTCTGCTTAAAATAATAGTTTTGTCACTGGTGAATTCATAAACAAAATTGCCTGAAGCCAAGGTTAATTCCAACAACTTTCTTGCTTTTATAACACCTTTTTTTAACTTAACTTTGGGCGCTGTCGTAAAAATATCTTCGCCATAAATAAAATTATAATCTGTCTGTTTTTGAATCAATTCAAATACGTGTTCAACTGATAAAGTAACATCCGATTCAATTATAATCTTAGCGTTTTGAGAAAACCCAAATTTTGGTGAAAACCCAAATGCTACTCCGCAAAATAAGAGGATAAAGCTTCTCATAATTATTTTTAAAATCCTTTTTTTAGTTAAAAAAAGGTCATGGGTAAAATTAATTTTCATAAATTTGCATGTTTGATTAGTTATTTTAATTAATTATTCACTCTAAGGGGTGGAGTTTTAGGTCTTAAGAAAATTTAAACTTCATTCCCTTTTTTCTATTTTATAATGATTTTATCGCTTTTTATTTCATAATTTATATTGTTTGTGTTTTTAATTGTAAGTAATATATTTTCAATATTTTGATTTCTGCTTAAACTTCCATTAAACTTTTTATTTTCATTCAATTCATTTTCAAATTCTATCTCAATGTCATACCATCTGGAAATAACATTCATAATTTCTTTTAGCGGTTTCCCAGAAAAACTAAAATAACCTTTGCGCCAAGAAGTTTCATGATCTGTATTTACCGTTAAAATTTTAATGGTTTTATCACTAATATTGTAATTTAATTGCTGGGTTGGATTTAAAATTTCTGTTTTGTTATTGATGCCAACTGCTAATTTGCCTTCAACCAAGGTTGTAGCAATTTCATTTTCATATTTATAGGCTTTTATGTTAAACTCGGTGCCTAATACTTCTACTTCCTGTGCTTGCGTGATCACTTTAAATGAAGCACCGTTATGCTTTGTGCTTGATGAAATATCAAAATAAGCTTCACCATAGATTAATTCAACTTTTCTAATTTTTCCTGAAGCAAATTTTACTGGAAATTTTATTTTGGTTTCAGAATTTAGCCAAACTTTTGTGCTGTCCGATAGTTGCACGTAAAATTCACCACCTCTGGGAATTGTTAAATAGTTATAAGCAATGTTGCTTTTTGTTTCCTTTGAATTGTTTTGAGCATTTTTATAAATTATTTTTTCGCCATCACTATTCGCTGTTTTACTAGAATATATATTGCCTTTTTCTAAAACAACTTCAGAACCATCCTCTAAAGTAAGGGTTGCCTTGTTGGTGCCAATTTTTATTTGTGTCTCTACTACATTTTTATCAACGCGTGCTAAGTCCTGGTTAATAAAATAGCCGGCAGAAATAAAAATCAAGACCGCAGCAGCGTATTTTAAATACTTTCTAAATT
>Ga0209137_1003758_pt1 | contig 12476 bp, 11 predicted proteins | sample SaaInl5LU_22_DNA_FD_184642 | JGI IMG/M metagenome (GOLD analysis project Ga0209137, IMG submission 184642) | Marine microbial communities from expanding oxygen minimum zones in the Saanich Inlet - ESP_105LU_22_DNA (SPAdes) (version 2) | ecosystem: Environmental > Aquatic > Marine > Intertidal... | reverse complement strand
GCTAATTCTTGTGTTCCTGCATTTCCTGGAGCCACAAAAAGTTGAGAAATCTTTTTACTTTTCGATAATTTGTATGCAAAAGCATGCTCTCTGCCACCTGATCCTAAAATAAGTACATTCATGATTATTGATTTGATTCGACTGCAAATATATTTTAAAATTTTTTGGGAATTAAAATCCCCATTTTAAAAAATATTTTATGGCAGATGAAGTATGCCTTAAAAATAAATTTAAATCTTTAGAGGAACCTTGTTTTAAAACATGCACAATCTCTTCTTTTGGATAGTAAAGTTTCATTTTATCGATTTTTTCAATTTTTCTACAAATATCAACATCTTCCATATACAAAAAATAACGTTCGTCAAAACCATTAAGATTCACAAAATCTTCTGTTTTATAAAGATGAAAACAGCCTGTAATATAATCAGCAAAAAATGAAGATTTCAAATCTCTATCTTGATATTTCCCCTTTTTTATAAGGTTTTTAAATAAAGGTTCTAAAAAAGTAAATCTTCTAGCTAAAAGTTCTGAAGCTCTTGGATATCTTCTACAAGAATATTGATGATTCCCATCAGGAAATAATATTTTAGGAGCAATCATTGAAACTATTTGATGTCTATTTAATTTTGCAATTAAATTAGGGATCACTTCAGGTTTAAAATAAACATCGGGGTTTAAAATTAAATGGAACTTTGAAACGTTTTTTATTTTTTTTAAAATTTTATTATGTCCTGCTCCAAATCCAATATTTTCCCCTAAGGCAATATATTCTATTTCCTCTTGATTAAAAGTGTTTTCAAAATGTTTGTCTTCATTATTATCTATTAGAAATAACTTTTTGATTAATGGGGTATTTAAAAAACATTCTATTGTCTTTGTGAGCTCCTCTAAATTCTCTTTATATAAAACTATAGATGCAGTTATCTCTAATTTCTCTTTCATAATTATTTAGTAAGCTTTTTCTTGACCTTTAAAAACAATTAGAAAAGTTTGAAAAATTATTTTAATATCTAAAATAAACGACCAGTTTTCAATATAAAAAATATCTAACCGCACTCTATTTTCTATTTCTGATTTATATATAATTTCTCCTCTATATCCAGAAACTTGAGCTAAACCAGTAATTCCAGGTTTTATAGAATTTCTTATCAAATAATTATCTATTTCATTGATGTAATTTTTTGTTTGTACATTAATATGTGGTCTCGGTCCAACTACACTCATATCACCAAGTAAAACATTAAAAAATTGTGGCAATTCGTCTAAACTAGTTTTTCTTAAAAAAGCTCCAACAAAGGTAATGCGGTTGTCATCATTTGTTGTTGAAATTTTATCGGCTAAATCAGTATTTTTCATGGATCTAATTTTATAACAATAGAATTGTTTCCCATTTATTCCATCTCTTTTTTGTTTAAAAAAGAATTTACCTTTAGAGTTAATTTTAACAATTACCCATAAAATAGGAAATAACCAACTTAAAATAAATAAACAAACAAATAAAGAGAAAATTATATCAAAGATTCTTTTTATAATATGTGTTTCAATTCTTTCAAAAGGTAATTGTTTTGGTCTTAAAATGGGTAATGTCCCATAATATTCTACTTTAAAATTTTTACTATAAATAGCTTTATTTTCCGGTATTAATTTTAATTCAGTATCTATATCTCTACAAAAATCTCTTATTTCTTTATATTTTAATGTTGAAATAGAATTAATATCACAATACACTTCATCAATATTTTCTTTGTTTGTATAATTTAAACCTTCTGTAATTGTCCCTAAATATTTTTTTGATTTACTTATTTTATCTGAAAAAAATCCATTAAAACGATACCCTAAATCCTGTCTATCGTTAAAGATTTCTATTACATTTTGGGCTGATTTACTATCACCAAATACTACAACATTTCTATAATTATTACCTTTTGATCTGTATGATTTTAAAACAAAATAAAATAAAAACTTGAAAAAAGCAACTGTAATTAAAATAGAAATAACAATATTTGATTGCTTACTAATTACTTCCCCTTCTCTAAAAATAGTATAATATGCAAAAAAAGCAAGAATAAAAACAAAAAAATGTGATAACAATTTGGTAACTAATTTTAAAACATGGGTATATCTATACACACTATAAAACTTAGTATAATAAGAAATTATTAACCAAAATAAAATTATATAAATTATTATATGAAAATTTATATACTCACTATCTGAAGATATAATAATAAAACTATTAATAATTATTATGTCAAATAATATTATTAAAGGCCTTATTAATTTTGAATATTTTTTTATTTTGAGTTTCACTTATTTTATTAAATTTAAAAAGTTATCATTAAATTGATTTAAAATTTTAGTTTTAGAATAATTTTCTATTACAAATTTCCGGGCATTTTTACCATAATTTAGTTGTAGTAATTTATCAGATTTTATTTGATATACAAAATCTAAAATATTGTTAATGCTATCTGTATCAAAATATTTTCCTGCTTTAGAATTATTAATAATAGTTGAAACTTCTGATTTAAGATTACCTGATATTAATGATGGTTTTTCACTAGACATCATCGCTAAAATTTTAGATGGCATTACTGTATCTATTACATCTAATTTTTGAAATAATATGTGTAGATCTGCACTACATAGCAAATCTGACAATTCTGAGTACTCTACAGGATTATAAAAGTAAATATTATTAAAATCAAGTGATTTTTCTTCTAACCAAATTCTTTTACTTCCATTTCCAACAACAATTATTTCTATATCATCATGACATTCTAATTCTTTCACAAATTTTATAAAGAAATCCCAATCTTGTTTTTCTCCAATATTTCCGGAATATAGTATTTTAAATTTTGAAGATGTTAAATATTTATGAGTAGTGTAGTCTTCTTTTTTTATTAAATCAACATCTACCCAATTGGGTAAAAGTTTCATTTCTTTTTTGATAGTTAATTTATTTTGAAGCTTAATAATCATTGAAGAACTTATCGTGCTTAGTAAATCAGCTGAATTTAATAGGTTTTTTTCTACATTAAATAGAAGTTTAAAAATAAAATTTTTGCTCGTTTTATTACCAACGATATTTGAGTCACTTACTGCATCAATTTCAAAATCTTGAATATGAATCCATAATTTTGCCCGTTTCATTATTGATAAAATTTTACCTACAAAAACAGAACCAATAAAAGGTACAATACAAATTATTGCATCTGTTTTTTTGATTTTAAAAATATTTATGAAAGTTCCAAAAGAGAAATCTATTAAGTGAAGAATCCTTTTTAAAAAAGTGGGGTTTTTAGGTACAAATTGTTTATATCTATAAACATGTATTCCGTTAATATTTTCATAGAAAAAAGTTTTTTTTAATTTATAATCTGAATTTATTCTCCATGATGGATAATATGGAAAGGCTGTAATTACATTTACTTCCACTCCAATATCATTATAGAAATTAGAAAGTTGTGATGTGTACAAGCCTATGGCAGTATCTTCTGGATAATAATTAATTCCTATGATAGTTATAATCTTCTTCAAGTCTTTTTTTAATTGGCTTAGCTGGGTTTCCATAACAGACAAATCCTTTCGGCATACTTTTATAAACACTACTTCTGGCACCTATTACTACTCCTTTCCCAATACAAACTCCAGGCGCAATGTAAACATCATTTGTTATCCAGCATTCATCTTCAATAATTATTTTTTTTGATAAAATAGTAAATTCTTCTAAAGTGTAATCATGCGAACCAGTATTAAAATATACACCGTGAGCAATTGCTACATTTTTACCAATTTTAATATCGTCCAGGCTATAAAAAACAGTTTCTTCACCTATCCAACTATAGTCACCTATTTCAATTTTCCAAGGATATGTGAATTTGGCTGTTGATCTAATCAAAACGTGTTTACCAATTTTAGCTCCAAATAAACGCAAAAGAATTCTTCTCCAACCATAAAAAAATTGTGGTGACATTGCAAAAAAAGTTTTTTCTACAATCCACCATATTTGGACTATTATTTTAGATTTACCTCTAAAACCTTTTGATACTTTAAACTTTTTTAAATCTTGGTATTTTTTTATTTCTTCAGCCATTCACATGTAATCTTTGTACCTTGTTCTAAGTTATAAGGTAATTTTTTTACTATATTTTCTACTTCAATTGTATCAAAATACATTTGTGTTGTTAGGTTATTAAATCTAAAACTAGTTAAAGGTGGGTTTTTGTAGCCAAATTTCTTTAATAAATCACCACATAATGATACTAGTTTAAGAATAAAATAGGGAATTTGTTTTACTTTTTTACCGTGAAAATGTTTTGAAATAATATCTGCCCAAGTTTTAACTTCTAATTCTTTAAAATCAGACAAATAAATTGTTTTTGAGTTTAAATTTTGATCTATTAATAAAACATCTAAAATGTGAACAGAGTTTAAAACAAAACCAAATTTTTTGTAAATTTTTTTCCCTTTAGGATGAAAATAAAATTGTTTTTCAATACTATCAAAAAAGTTTTTATACGGAATTCCAAACCATGGACCCCATAATGAAGTCGGCCTAACAATTATCCAATCTGCATTTTTGATATTTGCTTTTCTAATAAGTTTTTCGCCAATAATTTTACTTTCACCATAAATAGTTGATGGTTTATAATCCGTTTCATCTTTAGGTTCGTATCCTATCTCACATACAAGTCTGCTTGAAGCGAAAATAATTTTTTTTATAGAAAGTGTGTTATTAATTGCTTCAATGACATTTTCTACACCTTTTATATTTGCATCATAATCGGTTAAAGTTATACCATCTAAATCAGTTTTTGCAGCCATATGTAAAACGTAATCTGGCTTAAAGCTTAAAAATATTTCTATTAATTGTTCTTTATTTAAAATATCTATTTCTTTCCAGTAAATATTATGGTTTTTATTTCTTGGAGGAACAATATCTATATTTAAAACTTCACATTTATTTTTATAAAATTCAATAATATTTGTTCCAATAAACCCTGACCCTCCTGTAACAATAATTCTATTTCTCATTAACTAAAATTCTTTAAAGTTTTTTTTGGAATTAAAAATAATGATATAAAATACATAAACAAAAGTATGCCATGGTGTCTTGATAAAAAATTTTCTGTGCTATTTATTAATAATACTTGAATAAGTATAACGATAATAATTTTTGGATATTTTATTTTGAAAAAAATATAATAGATATAAGAAAGAAAAAATAATAAAAATAACCACCCACCATATAAAACTAAATTAAAATAATAATTATGTGTATTATAAGTTGCCAATGTGTGAAAATTACTATTGTTATTGGTTTTATAACAATCGTTTAATTTTTTTTGTAAATTTTGACCATAACCTAAAATAGGCACTTTTTTTAATAAATTTAGTGAACATTTAATAATTGCAACACGAATGTTAATTGAGTTATGATAATCACCTTCAATTGGTTTGTTGATTTCGGAGTTAATTTCATAAAATCTTTCTTTTAATAAATTTTTAAACCCAAAAAGTGTGAAGGCTCCAAAAAATAAAATTAAGGAAATAGTTTTGAGTATATTATTTTTATTTTTTATTTCAATAACTACATATAAAATAACAGTAAAAAATAATATTATAATTATAATTTTTGACACAAAAACTGATATAAAAAATAAGGTAAAACAAATATTTATAAGCTGAAATAGTAGATGTTTTTTTAATTTACTTTTTAAACCCACGAACAAAGATATTGTAAAGCTACAAAGTAAAAAGGCAGAAAAATATGTTGGATGTATTTCAACATTAGTATTGTCAAAAACGTAAGTTCTAAATAAAGGTATCTTATAATTATTAATTGAAAATAATTGATCAATATTATATTTCTTTAAAAAAACAATTAAGTAAATAATAGTTTGGATAAAAACACTTATTTGAAATATAAAAAGTGATTTTTTTTTTATTTCGTCATTTATAAAATCTGGCTTAAAAAAAAATAAGAAAGGAAGAATTAGAAAGGGTAAATGAAGTAATATGATTGTAATATTAAAATCTGATGAAACTATTTCTTTGAATAGAAACATCCAAAAAACGGAAGTCAATCCAATTATTTTAGTATTGAGAACAAACTTTTTTTTGTTTTTCAGAAAATCATAAATTGCAAATAAGCAACAAAATATTATAAAAATAGAATTAATATTTGCCCTCATTAAAGGAAAACTTGCAAGTGATAAATAGAAAAATATTGTTATTTTATTGATTACTTTATCCATTTACGACATTATTATATAACTTTTCCCAATCTGCAATTCTATTATACCATGTGTATTTTTTTAATACAAAATTATATAGTTTTTCTCCTTCTTCTTTTCTTTTTTCAACAGTCCAACTTAAAACTTTTCTTAAAGAAGAAGTTAACTCTTCTTGGTTTGGATTTATTAAAAAACCTCCATTTTCATTCCAAAGAGTATTTAACCCTGTTTGATAAGTTGTAATAACTGGTGTTTTTAAAATTGCTGCTTCTAAATTAACCATACCAATAACTTCTGAATGTGAAGGTGTTGCTAAAACAATTGCATTTTTTATTAACCTTTTTTTTTCTTTTCCTTTTACAAATCCTAAAAACTCAATATTATTTGTATCTATTTGAGAATTTGAAATGATTTTCTCAAGAACTTCTTTATATTTATTAAATCCTCCAGCAATTTTTAATTTTACACTTTTGGGATTAATATTAATATAAGATTTAATTAATAAATCAATTCCTTTTATTTCATCTAATCTTCCGATATAAAAAATATACCTTTCTTTATTTATTTCAGGTACTAAATCATTTTTTTGATTTTTTATTAAATTAGGAATTTCAATAATTCTATTTGTAGATAATAATTCTTTTAAGTTTTGTTTTTCTTGAGGTGTAATTGCGTGAACTATAGTGGCTTTTGAAAAATATTTTTTGGTTAATAGATTAAAATAAATTTTTTTCTTTAAAGTACCCTTTCCCCAAAGCCAAGGCTCAAACATACCATGAGGAGTAATTATATAAGGTATTTTATTTTGAAAAGAAAATTTTGCAGCTAGGTATTGAGGATACATCCAAGTGCCATGAATGTGTATGCAATCTATTTTTTTTTCTAAAAGTAATTTTTCGATTTTTATTTTCCAATTTTTTGAGTATAACCAAGGTCTTGTTTCAGAATCAACAATATATACATGCTTATCATCTTTTTCATTTGATGAAGTTAAAATGTATGAGGTAAAATTTTCAAAAGATAGTTCTTCAGTCAAGTTCTTAACTACAGTTCTTATACCTCCACTTGAAAATGAATAATCTTCAACTATATGTAGTATTTTTATCATTAAAATCTTTTAAAAAAATTAACACAAAAAAATAAAATTCAGGAGGAAAATAATGGCCCTCTCTAAATAATTTAATAATTAGATAAAAAAATGAACCTTGTTCTGCTTTTTTATCTTCGTTTTTAAAAACCTTATAACTTCTAAAAAAAAAATAGAGTATCATAAGTATTGCAAATATACCTAAATCAGCCCACATTCTTAAAAAAAGTGAATTTGCATCTTGTTGATTTATTTTAGATAATTTTTGTTTTAATAAATATTTTGGTGGTGATAATTTAGGATATATTTTTTCATATTCGTGTTTATAAGAACCTAATCCTGTGCCTAATGGGTATTTAAAAAAAATGTTTTTGGCAATAAACACATTACTCAAAATAGCATAGGAACTTAAATTGGGGTATTCTTTAAATTTTCCTGTATTAATAGCGTCAGATGATTCTAATGTTTGTTTAACTCTTCTTACTAAAACATTTCCTTCGTTTTCATTTATATTAGTATCCCATTGGGAGTATATATAAAAAGAATAAGCCCCAAGAATAGTAAATACAATAATTGAATATTTTAAAAAATATTTTATTTTTAATAATGGTAAAAATAAGATAAATGCTATACCGATATAACCCACTGACGATCTTGAAAGTAAAACTGTTATTAGAATTATTGAAAATTTAAAATAGTTTTTATTATTTAGGGTAACATATATTGCCGGAAGCATTATTGTTGCATAATGTGCTGGCTCAAGCATAATACCATTTAATCTACCTGGTGTAAAAACATTTATATTTAAATAAAACATAGGTATTGCAAAAGAGGCGATGTAAAAAGCAATGTTTGTATACATTTCAAACAATTGTTTTGTTTTATATAACTTTATAAAACTATAGTAATAAAAACTACTTATAATAACTCCAATTAATTGAGAAATTAATGAACTTATAGAGTTTTTTAAAATAAGGTACATAATAGCGCCATGTATAAGTAAAAACCCAAAAAAGACAAGCATATTTTTATTTGCAAATAAGCATTTCTTGTATGTAAGTAGGCTTATGTTTATTAATAAAATGACATAAAAAAGTTTTAAATCAATAATAAAATGATAAATAAAGCCTTCGGTAAAAAGGGCAAAAACACTACTAAATATGAGATATTTATCTAATAATTTCACTAATTACTTTTTTGGTTTTATACTTTAAAAAAGCAATGTAATAATCTAGTTTACAAAGTAAAAAGCCTAAACTAGCTGTTTTGTTTTTTGCTTTTAATGTTTCTTTTAAAACTAAATTTATCTGTTTATTACTTGCTCCGTAATTTGCCATTATAGCAGTAGTTTGCTCTATTTTTACTGTTTTTAAATCCTCTTTTGCTCTTAATAATAATTCATAATCTCCTGCAATTTTATAGGAGGTATCAAAATAACCATACTTATAAAAATATTCTTTATTATGAAATGCTCCAACATGAGCAATATTCATATACCTTTTAAATTTAGACCACGACCAATTACCATTAATTACATCCTTTTTTTTTCCTTTTATATCTACAATATCCACATTAGAATAAATTAAATCTACATTTAAATTTAATTTAGATATTGCATGTGAATAAATATCTAAAGCATCTTTTAAATAGTAATCATCAGATCCTAAAAAAGAAACCCAATTACCATTAGATAATTTTATTCCTTTATTAAAAGCTTCATAAATACCTGAATCTGATTCTGATAACCATTGGTAATTTATATTTTTTTGTTTGAATTTATTTTCAAAAGATTTTATTATTTGAATTGTATTATCTGTTGATTTGCCATCAATAATAATGTATTCATAATTTAAGATATTCTGATTTAAAACAGAATTGATTGTTTGTTCTAGAGTTTTATAGCTATTGAAACAAACTGTAATAATAGTAAGTAAGTTATTTTCTGTTTTCATTCAATCTTAAAAATCTTAAAAAAATATTATTTCGCTATAATATTTCCAGAAAAAGGAAATACAATTTTACTTCCCTCAACATCAGATACTTTATAGCCAAGATCTTCTAAAAATTGAACAACTTTTGTAGAAGTAGTGTTCTGAGTTTTCAGTAATTTATCATCTAATTCTGAAATTATAGTGGGATTGTATTTTTTAAGAGTTTCAACTCCCCCTTGTAATACATTAAATTCTGCTCCTTCAACATCTATTACTATCAATTTAGGTTTTACTTTATATTCAGAAACTAAATCATCCATGCTTATTCCTTCAACTGCTTCTTTTTTAGAAGTATCTTTTTCAACAGATTGATGTACTAATTTACCTACACTTGAATATTCTTCTTTTCCAACAATTGTATTAATAAAATACTCACCTTTTATGTCTGTAATAATACCCTTATATGTTTTTATTTTTTTGGAGTTATTATTTCTTAAAATATTATTTTGAAGAAGTTGATGAGCATTTTTAGTTGGTTCTACTGCTAAAACAAAATTGTCATCTGAAATATTATTTGCTAATAAATTAGCAAAAAGACCTATGTTTGCACCTATGTTTAGGGCATCTGAATTTTTTGAGATATTTTTTAAAATCAAATCTACAATCTCTGGTTCATATTTTTTATATATTAATATTCTTTTTAAAATATCAGATCTTGAATCAATTTCGTAACTTCCTGGAATATTTTCTAACCCAACAACTACATTTCCTTCTATTATATTATTAAAGAAATAATCAAAGTTTTTTTCAAGTTCAATATTTTTAAAATTCTTTACTCTTGACAAAAAAGTGTATAAAGCACTTTTTTTTATTTTATTTTTTATACTATTCATTTAAAATTTTCTTTTGTTTGTAAAGTAAATAGGTATGTACAATTAAGTATAAGTCGACAAATATAGGTAATGACGTTAAGGTATAAACATTCATACTCTGGAAAATCCAAAGAATGCTAATTAAAATAAAAAAAAACAATGCAGAATACATCATTAAATTTCTAAATGATTTTTCATATCCCATTGACCATAACCCAACTGTAATGTAATAATTTGAAAAATGGGTTGTGAAAATAGTTATTGAAAATATTCTTAAAATTGTAATACTCTTCTGCATTGCTCCTCCACCCAAAGTGTTAATAATAAAAGGTGCTGCAAAAAAAATAATTACAATTACAAAAATTGCATAAAAACTCATAAATATAGTAGTTTTTTTAACAATTAGTAAATTTTTAGTTTTTACAACTCTTGGATATATAGAATCTCTTACAATATTTAAAGGAATATTTCTAGAGGCTGAAATTACTTTTTCTGCTATATCATAATAAGACAAATCTACCATACCTAAAGTAGCTCCAATAATAACTTTATTAGAATTTGCAAATATTGCTACAGATACATCTGATATAAAAAATGTAATTGAGCTTTTAATTGTTTGTTTAATTGAATTAATACTTTGAAAAGCAAACTTTATTTTATCAATTTTAAAGACAACATATAATCCTGCAATGGATGAAATTAAACCTCCAACACCATAAATAAGAGGCACTTTGATAGAGTCACTTGGTATTTTTATGAGAGCAAAAATCAATATTAATGATAAAGTTTTACTAACAAAAAAAACATATGTTATCCATTTCATTTTTTCAATTCCTTGAAAATACCACCTAGGAAAAATAACATCAAAAAGACAAACCCACATAGATAAATAAAATAAAATTTTATTATTACCTATTACCGGTATAAAAAAAGTTAAACCATACAGTAAAAAAAAATTAAATAAAAAAAGACCAATTTTTATAATAATTACAGTACTTACTATACTATTTAACTTATTTTTATTATTTAAATATGTGCTTATTTCTTTTACTGCATATGTATTTAATCCAAAATTTTGAATAATTAGAAAATACAAAACTATAGATTGTGAAAAGATGACTAACCCATAATTTTCTTTATTTAGAGTAATTAATAGATAAGGTAAAGTAATAAATGGCAATACCAAGTTAATAACCTCAACTAAAGTAAGATAGGAAAAGTTTTTAAAAAAAAGTTTGTTTGATTTTATTTTATCCCAAAAAAAGTTAATTTTCATTTATAATTTTTAATTAAATATTAATAGAAAATGAAAAAAACGTCTTATTTATTTTAATAAACATATATTGGTTTTATCTTATCTTAATGACAAGTTTTTTATACTTTTTAACCTCCTGTCTTTTTCTGACAAAATAAGCTCATCTTCTTTCAATATCTAATCTACTTTCAAATCAGTATCGTTAAAAATCAGACCAGCTTCAACATCAAAATTGCAATAATAATCACACTTTTAAAAAAAATAGTATCATCATTTAAAACTGAAAAACTATTTACAAAAGCCAATATTACAGGTGATTGTTTGTTATTTTCCCAGTTAACTCTATGAAAAAAGACTGTCCAAATGTTTCTGAATTTTTTATAATATCAACAAAGACATCCAATACTTTTTCTTCAAATACCCTTATTGATTTTGCTTAAGCAAACTCTCCTTTTTAAAAGTTCAACCCACTTAAAACCCCTCTTTGTGATATTGATTGATTGTTTTGAACAAAATTTGGTGGTAACCCCATTTTTTCTAAAAACTATTTCAAATTAAAAGTCTACAAAAAACATCTCTAACCTAATCAAAAATTTTGCGCTCAATTACAATACAGAATTTTAAATATTTTTCTATTACTTTCATTTTAAATTGATTAAATTTTCTCCATAATCACTTTTTAATAAAAGCTTTATTACTATTTCATAATAATTTTTAACTAAAAAGTCAGATCATAAGGCAGTTTTTCCATAGCTAAAACGTAAAGACCTTGCAATTGTTATACTAGTTAAACAAAATAACTTAAATTTCTATTTTTTATAGTTATTCAAATAAACATTCAGTTTCAATATTACTAAATAAAAAATCATTAAAGCAGCACCTAACCCTGCCAATTGAAACGCGTAATTTTTTGTAATTCCTTTGATTTCATAACCTACAGGTTGAAAATTTGAAATCACATTGACTACCTCGTAATTTGTGGCTTTATCTTTCGTGATCAATTTCAAATCCTTGAATATTTTTCGATTAGTTTCAAACAATTCCAATTCTTTAGAGGGTTGATTTTGTCCTCCCACATCAATATTTGTTCCT
>Ga0209137_1003754_pt1 | contig 12485 bp, 10 predicted proteins | sample SaaInl5LU_22_DNA_FD_184642 | JGI IMG/M metagenome (GOLD analysis project Ga0209137, IMG submission 184642) | Marine microbial communities from expanding oxygen minimum zones in the Saanich Inlet - ESP_105LU_22_DNA (SPAdes) (version 2) | ecosystem: Environmental > Aquatic > Marine > Intertidal... | reverse complement strand
CTAGCAGTTCAAAAGCATTATCTTGAAAGGTGTGTAATTCCAAATTAGGGGTGCCAGGGTATTTGTTTTCGGCAAAGACATAGGCAAAAGTGTTACTAAGCATATTTGATGCAAGCACATCTGCGTATACGGGCATATCCTTTCCTTGAACAAAATTAAAAGCGCGTAACTCGTCCAAGCCACCAATATGATCAAAGTGGGCATGGGTAATGAGCACTGCATCCAGCTGCTTCACATTTTCCCGAAGCATTTGCTGCCGAAAATCTGTTCCTACATCAATGATTACTTTTTTATCATCCCATTCCAATAAAACGGAACATCGCAGACGCTTGTCTCGCCAATCTGGTGAAGTACATACATAACATTGGCAGGCTACGAGAGGCACACCACTTGAGGTTCCAGTACCAAGAAAAGTTACTTTCATCTTAAGTGTGAAGATAGGATTTTTTTGACCGTAGACTTTGTAAGTCTAAGGTGTCTTTATAAAATAGCGCGGCTTATTTTATAAAACCTCTACCGAAGCTGCATTCGCTTTGATATCTTCATAGAATTTCGCATTGCAAACCGCCGAATAAGGGATCAACCACAAAAAACCAATACCCAATGTTAAGATGCAAAGCAGTGCCAAGCCGAGTAATCTTAATTGCAAGCGAAAATATTTTAATTTGTATCCATTCATCATAGCTTTGCTCTTATCGATAGCCTCCATCGCATCTAATGAGTTATCTTCTGCTAAAATGTAAAAAGTCATTGAATACGAATACGCAGCGATAATTCCTGGAATAATGAGTAAAAGCGTCCATAAGAAGATAAAAACCATTTTAAGGAGGTAGGCAGCCAAGGCGGTAGTGAAATTGTTAAAACCTTCGAAGATTTGTTCCAGTTTGGCTTCTTGATTTCTTGAAATGGATAAAGTGAAAATGGCAAGTCCCACAGCGAAAGGACCACTAATGACCAAAGATCCTAGGCCGCCAATAATAGGTATTACTTGCAGTCCTCCTGCAATTAACATAAATAATAAGAAGGTTAAAATAGCTAATCCCCATTTGTCTTTTAAGGATTCTCTTGCTTGTTGCATAATAATGGAGTTCTCGGTAATCATAGTGTTTTTTTAAAGTGTTATGTGCGAATATTTTTTATTAAGATAAGTTTTTTTTACAAAGTATAATTATTTTAATAAGAATCTTCAGGCTAACACAAACTCATTTTCACTCAAAAACCTCAACCATCACCAAGCGTCCATATTGTAGACCCAAGAGTCCGGCAGCATTGGCTCGGTTCATCCCTATTTCTAAATATCCTGCATCATGGAACATCGCCAACACTTCCCCTTCGGGGACATCACTGTTATGCTGACTTAAGCTATCAATTTTGTATTGCCTGAATGAAATAAGAAAGCGTTTATTGCCGACAAATTCTTCAAACAATTCTTTACTAATATTGATGACTACATTATCAAATCCATCAACGTAAAAAACTGAGCCTCGAACGTTTAGTATAAGAGCAGTAGCGGTCTAAAAGCTACTCCCTTTTCGAAAGCAAAATGCTTAATTAAAAGCAAAAAGCGGTTTGAGATTACTCCCAAACCGCTATTGCTTTTATACCTTGTTGGCATTAGTTATTCTTTTATAATTTTTCTTGTTGTGCTTCCATTATCTGTTTTGATGTATAATAAATATACACCAGAAGATAAAAATGAAGTGTTTATAAATGATTCCTTTGTTTTAGACTCATCCATATATAATTCAGAACCTTTCAAATCTAATATTTTAATAGCTTCTATTTTGTTAGAGCCACTAATTTTTATGTTAATGACATCTTGAACAGGATTAGGATAAGTTTTTACAAAGTCATCTATTAAAGAAGTTTCATCAATACTTAACACATTAAAATCAACTATAGCTAACTCATCATAATATGGCATAACTCCATTAATTCCTCCAAATGTATAACGCTGTGTTACAGCCCCATTGACAGGATTGAATTCAATTAAATTTCCAGAATTGATGCTTGGCTCACCTGTTGTTGTGAAATAAAATCTACCGTTTGGTGACTCAGTTAAAGTGCCTTTTGGCCTAGTTCCCTCGAGATCTAGAGTGTATATAAAATCAAATATACCACTAGATAATGTGTATGAGAATAATGTACCTGAATTAACATTTAAATTCCCCTCCTCTGAAGCGGTGCCGTAAATAACACCATTTTTTTCTACTAAACCACCATAAGGCAAGTATCCCTCATTCTGAACACCCTGTTCAAATCGATTTAGGGTTGCATATCCAGTTCCATCTAATTGTATTTTGAAAAAGCATCCAACACCTTGGTCATTTGTTCCAGTATACGATCCACCTAAAGTTGAAAGCCCATATAAAGAGCCGTCACTTCCTTCTAGAAGCTGATTTTTTGAGTTGTAATACTCATGAGGGCCACCAAAATTGGGCCCTTGTGAACTGTGTAAAACTTCAATTTGATTACTGATAGTATTCCATCTAATGACACCTCCGTAGGTATTTGCATTTCCATTAGCTGTGGTAACGTAAATATGTCCATTTGAAGCCTGCATTAATTTAGCCGCAATAAGACCTTCTGCAGAAGTAAGGGTGTCTAAGACTGTAATAGTTGATGATACTGGGTCATACTTTGACAAAACACTTTTAATATCCGTACCAACATTTTGACTTGCAAAATAAAGTGATCCATCATTTGCTAATAAAGGACTGTTGTAAATACTGTGACCAATTTCAGATTTATCGTCAATAGACTCAATAACTGTTAAGCTATTCGTTAAAGGATTAAATTCAAAAAAAGAACCTAAACCCACAATTGCGCCTGGATTACTTGCTGGGCCTTCAAACGTAGTAAAACCATATAACTTACCATTAGCAAGCGTTAAACCACTTAGTGGTTTGCCACCATCATTAGAATTAAAATCATACATCTTTTGGAAGTTCATGCCATTTTGGTCAACTCTGTAAATAGTTCCTAGACCATTTGCTCCCCCCTCGTATGTGGTTCCATACAAGTATGTCTGTGCATTAGCTGTTAAACTAAAACAGGCAATAAGAATTGATAGTAATTTTGTTTTCATAAGTAATTAATTTTAATGATTGCAAGATATAATTTTTCTTTCCAATTAATGCCAACGTGTAGTATAAAAGCAGTAGCGGATTAATACTCTCTTGCTTTTGGTAAACAAAATACTTAATTAAAAGCAAAAACGGTTTAAGTGTACACCCAAACCGCTATTGCTTTTATACCTTGTTGGCATTCGTTATTCTTTGATGAATCTTGAAGAATAGATGCCTTTGTCGTTATAGATTTTGATAATAAGCACTCCAGAACTTATATCCTCAACATTTATAATGTTTGAATTTTTTTTACTTTTTACGAGCTGACCTGTTAATGAGTAAATTTCAATTAGGCTTGCGTTTTCGACATCTACATTTAAAATTGTATGAGCTGGATTGGGATAGACAATGAGTTTTTGACTAAACTCTATTTCTTCTATTGTTAGAATAGGATCGTAGAGACAGTCATTGATATCTTTGACAAATACAGGAGTTCCAGGTGGTACACTTTGAAAGGTGTTATTGCTAGACCAAATAGTACCGTTTAATGAATACTGGAAGTGACCTGTCCCGTAATTTGCTAAAACTTCAATGTCATTGCCATTTGCAATTGAAGTCACTTCAATTGCCTTTGGTTCAAAAATAAAAGTCGTAGTATCTGAAAACTCACAACCTTGAGAATCTCGTACGGTAATCTCATGAAAGCCTGGAGTTAAGTTTTCAATAAGGTTTGATGGCGAATAATTTTGACCTGTAAGCTTGTATTCATAAGGCGGTACACCACCAATAACGTTTACTTTGGCCATTCCATCATTAGCGCCAAAACAAGATATATTATGCTCAATTATAGCATCAATAGAAACATTACATCCATTAGAAATAATATTAGAATTTTTTGACCTTAAATTTGATGGTGAATCACCAACATAAATTAAAAACTCAATAATATCCCCTGGACCAACCCCAAACGCTGTTAAATGACTGGTGCTGGTATTAGGCACTGTTGCTTCTAAGTTCCAGCCTTGAGTACCAAAATTCCTATACATTATTGTAATATTTGATGTGTTTCCAGAGCTTAAATGGTTGTTAGTCCAATTCAACAATATCTGGTTACTACCTTGTACTACAGCCGAATTAAGTGTGGGAGCAGGAGTGGTAATTTTAGGGTTTTTGATTTCAATGTCCACAGTAAATGAACCATCCGGATGGCTAATTACATTATTGAATTTTACATCACTATTTTCATACGTCATACCTGGCTTCAAGACAACATCTCTGATGTCATAGTAGTCACCCCAGGCATATGTAATATTAGGTGATGGACTCATATCCAATAATAAGTTCAACAAATCATCTACTTTATACACAAAAAGCCCTTGTAAATTATTGTTTAATTGGGGATGGTTCAGTAAAGTATCTGCCCAATTCAAATCTCTTACTTCTAAAAAGTAACCTTTATCTTTAAATCCGAACCCATTATTTTCGAATGGCAATAAAACCTCAACACCTCTTTTGTTTGCAGTAGAATTTATAGGAGAAATAGTGAATGTTTGGACGCCAGGTGAATCTATGGTTTCTATTTCATCTTGCGATAAAAGACCTACAATATTTCTGAAACTACCATTTAAGGATACTGAATACGACATATTTCCCATCACATCATAGGCATTTCCGTATTCTTCATTAAAATAGGTTCCATTGTTAGCGCTAGGGGTATCATAATCATTTGCCCCATTATTTGTTCGAGAATTTGCATGAGCCTGTATTCCTAAACCATGAATAAATTCATGTACAAATGTTGATTCAAAATCTGATAAACCATGCTTAGTATCATCTTCCTCAGTAGTTCCAGCATTTATAGGTATTAGGTATTGTCGCTTTTTCAATAAATTACTCTCAAAACTATAGTTAAGAGTATCCCTTAAGTTTACTCCTATGTTAAAATAAATAAAGCATGAATTAGGATCATATAAAGACTGACCGTTAACAGTGAAACTAAAACCTCCTGTAGTAGAGCCTCCTAGCCTTGCATCATGACCGCACAAAAAAATTGACTTGTCATATTTGTTTATATCAAAACCAGGTGCAACAATATTAATTCCATTTAAAATATCTTGATTAGATAATGGGAGTGTATTGGTAAGGCTGTCCCAAAACTGATCTGTACTTGTTGTATAGTTAAAAACATCTCCCTGAATATGAAATTTCTCGTTCGATAAAAAACTAAAAGTTTTCTGAATTTTATCATGGAAAATAATTCTTTCCCATTCTGAAGAATCTGGGAATTCTGCTCTCATATTTGCAGGAATATCTTGAAAATCAATTAAGAAAACAGCTATATTCTCGTTAACATTTTCTTCATAGGGTACATTACCATTTTGCCCAAAAGCAGAAGTAACTATAAAATTCACTATTAAGATAGCTGCGGAAATTAATTTCGTTTTCATAAGTAATTAATTTGAAAGTTAAATATACAGTTAGTTCTAATCAATGCAATCAAGATACTTAGTTAAAAGCAAATAGCTGTTCGAGATTACTCCCAAACAGCTATTTCTTTTATACCTTGTTGGCATTAGTTATTTTTTTATAATCTTTCTTGTTGTACTTCCAGTATTTGTTTTGATGTATTATAAATAAACACCTGTTGATAGAAAAGAAGTAATCATCTCTATTTATGCTTCTTTTCCTTGCCAAAGGTAAAGCGGAATCCTAAATTTCCGTAAAATGCGCTAGCCTTCGACTTGTCTCCTCCTGAATGCACTGGTGTAAGCCCTAATTGATAACCAAGGTCTAAATAAAATATCCAAATATCAAGCCCTAAACCAAAATCTGCATTCAAAATTAAATTACTATAATCCGATTTAGTAAGCTCATCTGCACTTTCTAATGCACGGCTGTGCTTAACCTGAGTCACATGATGTCCATCAATCCCTCCAAAGAGTCTCACATTAATTATATTTTCTTCTTGTGGGTCAATGAACCTTAAGCCTACTTTTAAAGGTACTGACATAATATTCAGAGTTGTTTTATCGGTAAACTCCGTTCCGGTAACAGTATTTTTATTAATAATGCTGGAAGAAATAATTGAATACTGAAAACCAGGTTGAATAAAAAATCGATTACCAAAAGTAAGTGCAGCTCCGAATTGTGCTCCTGGTCGTCCTGAAACACTTCTTTCATGTAGTACACCATCAATTAATGAAGTTGTGTTGTCAGAAGACAATTGCAAAATACTAAACCCTCCATAAGCACGAATATCAAAGATGTGCTTCTTTTTTTCTTGTCCGAAAGTATTTGAAAATGTCAACAGACTTAATGTGATTCCAAGTATTAGTTTTTTCATGTTTAAATAAATTTTAATATTAATAAAATTAATTTTTTTTCCAATTAATGCCAACGTTTTGTGTATGGTTAGTTGCGTGGTTAAGCAACTAATTTAGTAAACAAAAACGAACGCGAGAAAATTCCGAAGGAATTTTCCAAATAAGCAACGACCAAAGCAATTAAATATACACGTTGTTGTGTGCAGTTTATCTTTTTTATCTCGATAACTTTAATTTATTTTTCGCGACTTCAAAAAGATTGCGAAGAAAGTGAGTATAGAGGCAGTTAAGTCGCAAAAAACACTTGTAAACATCAAGTAGGAAACATAAAGGATATTCCTATGATCTAGGAATGCAAAAGCACCATCCAAATACATTAATCCAAATATTATAATAAGAATCCCAATGACTATGTATCCTGTTTTTCTTTTTTCGGTATTATTTCTAATTTTTTTTAATTTAAATGTGTACCAAATAATTAATAGTAGACGCATAATAATTGCTAAAGATATTCCAATAACAGCGCCTATATTTTTTTCGTTTTGTAAAGTTTTAGTGTAAACTCCAGGAATTATTATTATCATCAATAATATAGAAAGTAATAACATTCCAGCTGCGATAATTAAAACTCTTTCTTTTATCTGAATTATTTTCATATCGTTGGTATTAATTTACTGTTCGCATGAGAGTTTGGTAATAATTGCACACAACGGTCTGGCTAAACTGCGTTTTAATGCAGTTTAGGTGGTGTTAGCAAACGTTATTCTTTTAAAATCTTAGTGTTTACGATGTCATTATTTTGGTTAAAAACTCTCACCAGATAGACGCCAGATGGATAATCACTAATATTTAATGCATATGTTCTGGAATTTAAATCCTTTTTAAATATTAGCCTACCAGTTATACTAAATAGTTCTATTTTTAAAAGTTGACCTTTATCTAAGCTTATATTTATTACATCACTTGATGGATTTGGAAATACACTTGCAGTGGCAGGTTCGATATCATCAATACCTACTGTATTTGTTACATCTACACCTACATTACCGTAAACAAATTCCCATCTTGCAGTAAAAACACCCGGAGTAATTTCAGTCACTTCCCAATATAATTTATCTTCTATCAAACATGCAATTCCAGCCGAGTCATTTGTTAAAAGTGCAGTAACATTCATTGTATCGGTAAGAGGAATATTATGATAAAACAAAAAATCACTGTTATTAGTTAAAGTATCGTCTGCAATAATATTAGCTTGAGAATCTGTAATCTCCCACACAATAACATTTTCACTTTGTGGCCAAGTTAAATAGTGACCGGGATGATATAATTTAACCAATCCAGTATCAGATACATTAACTATTAAGTTCATCATGCCGCAACTAACTTGTGCTTGTGTTGTTTGAGTTAGCCCTGAAGCAATAATTAAAGAAAGTAGAATTTTTTTCATCACTTTGTTTTCTTAAAGTTCAAATATATCATTATTCTTTGGAGACATCAATAATTCCATATTTCAGGACAAGACAATGCTATTAATGTTTGCTAACGGTCTGTGTATGGTGCGTATCCCGAAGGGTATGCACTATACACCTTGTTAGGCACAGTATATTAATTAAGATTCAAAGTATTACACCAATCTCTAATCGCTTTTCTGTCCGCATCAGAAATAGAACTATGGTCAAAATCAGTTGCATTTTGAAATGGTGGTGGCATAGTTAATTCATCCAAGGGATAATTCTCAAAGTGTTGGGTGCATTGAGGTCGGTGACAAGATGTACAAGAGTTCTGAATATTTGTAGTATGTGGTTGATGAAATTCTTGTCCAATAATAGAATAAGGATTGTTTCCTGTAAATGGTACAAGTGACTCTGATGTGTCAGCAGGATTTCTTAGTTGGTCAACAGCTGGTGTATGCAAAAATGGACTTGCCATATGACAATTTTGACATTTATCAGCAGCTACAACGCTTGGCGTCATCCATGCTTCATTATATCCATTCTCACCTGGTTTCGGTGAGTTATTCGCATCACCATCGTCAACAATTGAAAAGAAGCAAGTTTCTCCTGTCGACAATTTGTGACCAATCACTCCTAATCCACCATCACGGCAAAATGTTATAAATACAACGTCTGGATTTTCAGACCCATCCGAGTTCAAGCCTTGATAACGACCTACCTTATTTCCTGTTTGACAAGCCATACCAAAAGCCCACGGATGGTCGCAGTCATTTGGATTAGTGCTACCATTACCTTCTTCACCCGATGGAAAAGTAACTGGGATTCCATTTTTTGTTGTGGGTACTTCAATTGCATCTGCACAACTGAATTTTGGCAGCGGCCCCAAAACCCCTTCACATTCATAGGCGTGGTCAAGTGCAGTTCTACCTGAGTCAATAATACCATCATCCTTTTTGCAGGATTCAAAGAGGAATATTGTTGTCAGAAAACCAAGAACTAATGCAATAACAACTTTATTTTTCATTTTATATTCGGTTGAATGAAGAAATTAATATCTACAAATGAACCTTAAAATGAAAAGTAAATTGCTGAATTAGGTCTTCAGTAAGTCCGACTGCTTCTATTAGGACTTTTTAATCGATTTTTCATATTGTTTGGGCGTCATTCCTTCCAATTTTTTGAATGCGGTATAAAAAGTTGATTTGGAGGAGAACCCAGCTTCGGTAGCTAATCCTAAAAGGGTAAAGTGGTGAGCATTGGAAGACTCTACTAATTGTTTGAATTTTTCTATTCGATATGCGTTAATAAATTGGTAAAAATTGACCTTGCCACATTCATTAATCAGACGAGATAATTCTTTTTCTTTTAAGTCTAATGCTTCTGATAAGGCACGTAAATCCAGTTTCGGATTGGTGAACAGTTCTTGTTCCTGAATTTTCTCTTTGATTTCCTTAAATTGTTGAATGTCTGCTTCTGAGATAATCGGTTCTTTTTTATCCCTTAATTCATTAATCCCATTAGACTTTTGTATCTCTTTTTCTAAAATGATTGTTTGAGTAACTGCCAAATTTGCTGTTCCAGCACTTACATTGTTTTCGGTAGCTAAAAAAAGACGCTGTTTGAAAATTTCAGGTTGTGTAAAACCATTGTAAGAAATCCAAAAAATCATAAATACGGTTAGCCCCAAAGCAGAGATGTCAATTGAATACTCTACAATTTCTACATGTGACAAATCAAATATAAAGGTGGAGATGCTTAAAAAATGAATTAGAATATGCAGCCCAAAAATGCTTTTCAACCAAGTAAGAGATTTGCTGTCTAAATCAGAATAAAAATCAACAAGTTTCTCCTCATGATTTTGCAATATTCTGAAAGCATAGACCATTAATGCAATTTCCAAAAAGTAAATGGTTGCTTCATAGTTGGTCACGGTATTTTCTGTCAAAAATAAACCGCCAGAGTGTAGCAATATATTATGTACGATACCTGGAATAAAAAGTAAGTATTGCCAATTTTCAATCTTTTTGTTGATTGTAGCATGCATATAGAAGAACAAAAAAGGGAGGGCAAATAAAAAGGGTTCAACTATAAACAAAGAAACTCCCAATTCTTCCTCAATCGATAATTCCGAAAGAAAATCGTTAAAAATATTGACCACTATACTGCACAAGAATAATCCTAAGTAGGTGTTTGCTTTTTTATTCTTTGACTTAATGCTAAAGAATAGTATGCTCATCACTATTGCATTTGAAAATATAAATGCACAGACACCTAGATTAATGAAATCAACTACTCCCATTTAATATTGATGATTATTCGTTTTTCTTTACAAGACAATTTAATTGGTGTATTCCCCTATTTTTTTCGTTTTTATTGTGCCTAACGTGCGAGTAACATCTACGTCCTGCTTTGTGGACGTATATGTTATACCCACTTTATGTGTTAAGATAAATATAATTAATCTAAGAGGTTTTTCATTTGATTCCCCACCTTTTTTACCAATAAGATTTAACCAGAGCCAAAATAATCCTGTCAAATAGGCGATTTCCGAAATAGTTCCTGTTCAGTTTATAGCAAAACTCATCAAGGTAAAGTTGCAAATACTTGCCTTTCACTTTGTGATCTATGCCCAGAAGAGTTCTTTTGGCGTTGCTTACTGCAATATGTACCCACTTGAAGGTTGTGGCTGTAGTTTCCGTATCGGATTTTTCCATGATATGCACATCCAATGCGCGTTTTTGTATGATTGCGGGGAATCAAAATTTTTTATGAAGTGCAATTACCCAAAGAGGACTTCTTTAGCTCACGTCTACTCATTTTCACTCAAAAACCTCAACCATCACCAAGCTTCCATATTGTAGACCCAAGAGTCCGGCAGCATTGGCTCGGTTCATACCTATTTCTAAATATCCTGCATCATTGAACATCGCCAACACTTCCCCTTCGGGAACATCACTGTAATGCTGACTTAAGCTATCAATTTTGTATTGCCTGAATGAAATAAGAAAGCGTTTATTGCCGACAAATTCTTCAAATAGTGCTTTACTAATATTTATAACTACATTGTCAAATCCATCAACGTAAAAAACTGAGCCTCGAATGAGGTCTGGCATTACAATCGCCTGAATATTATTAAGTACCTTATAGGAATTGGTTTTCACTGCTATCTCCTCGATACGATTTTTATCGATGTGCTGAATGATGTTGCCCAAACCTTGATGCAATTCCTGAAACGTGAAATTTTTATTTAAACCTTCAACTGCGTATGCTTCAAAATCCTCTTCGGGATACATCAAGCAGATGAGCCCATTGTCTGGGACAACGTAAAATAATTCTTGTCTTTTTATTATCAAAATACGACTGTTTCCCTCGCGAATATTGATGCTCGCAATGTGTATAGACCCTGCAGGAAATGCAGATGAAGCGTTCTTTAAAATGTACGCACCACTTAAAACGTCAAAAGGTTGAATTTCATGATTAATGTCAACTATAATTATATCTTTGTTAGCATGGTATAGCTGCCCTTTTAAAGCACCTACGAAGTGGTCTTTTGTTCCATAATCTGAAGTTAGGCTAACTAAGGGCATCAATGAAATTATTAACTAACGTAACAAAATTAAACATTTGAGTGAATTAACCATTAATATCGAGCAAGTTAATCCTATAGATTTTTTTGGAGTCAATAATTCGAAGCTTAACGTTTTAAAAAAGAAGTTTCCTCTCTTAAAAGTTGTTAGTCGAGGTACGAAGATTAAGGCAGCGGGAAGCGAAGAGGAACTTGCCTTGTTTGAAGATAAAGTCAAGGTTCTTTTACAGTACTTAGAAAAGTATGGAAAGCTAACACCTGCCAATATTGACGAACTGCTGAATGACACGGAGAAAGTAGCCGAGTCATTGCCTGAAGATAATAAAAATATTCTGGTATATGGAGCTAATGGTAACATTGTTCGCGCTCGAACAGCCAACCAAAGAAAGTTGGTTGAGTCAAGCGAAAACAATGATATCGTTTTTGCTATTGGTCCCGCAGGTACAGGTAAAACCTATACTGCCGTGGCCCTTGCGGTTCGTGCATTGAAAGATAAACAGGTAAAACGCATCATTCTTACACGACCGGCTGTTGAGGCGGGAGAGAGTTTAGGATTTTTACCCGGTGATTTAAAAGAAAAAATTGATCCATACTTGCGTCCTTTGTATGATGGGCTTTACGATATGATTCCAGGCGAGAAGTTGGCTTACTTTATGGAAAATCGAATTATTGAGGTGGCTCCTTTGGCTTTTATGCGTGGTCGTACTTTGGATAAGGCCTTTATCATTTTAGATGAAGCACAAAATTGCACGGTGTCGCAACTTAAAATGTTTTTAACCCGAATAGGCCCAAGCGCTAAATGTATAATAACAGGCGATCGCACGCAAATTGATTTACCAAGAAATCAGAAGTCGGGCTTAGGAGTAGCAATAAACTTACTCAAAAATATCAACGGAATCGGCACAGTAGAACTCAATCAAAATGATGTGCTTCGACATCGGTTGGTGAGCAAGATTATTGGCGCATTTGATAAGTATGCTGAATAAAATCTAAAGTACGGGTTGAAATTATTTTTGGAAAGGAACTACTCAATAATGTATGATTTGATGCAACT
>Ga0209137_1003749_pt1 | contig 12495 bp, 8 predicted proteins | sample SaaInl5LU_22_DNA_FD_184642 | JGI IMG/M metagenome (GOLD analysis project Ga0209137, IMG submission 184642) | Marine microbial communities from expanding oxygen minimum zones in the Saanich Inlet - ESP_105LU_22_DNA (SPAdes) (version 2) | ecosystem: Environmental > Aquatic > Marine > Intertidal... | reverse complement strand
TTCCAAAGCGGCGTTGCATTGATCCACGTGCTGTCATCTTTGCCCATCCCTAAACGATATCGACTGTATTCGCCTTTTTTTATTCTGTCTTTGTCATAAAACGCATTGTTTACAATACCGTGATTACTCGGATGCAAGCCGGTTACAATCGAAATATGATTTGGGAACGTGTTGGCTGGATATACCGGCTGCATCGATGTGGCGCGAACCCCGTTACTCGCTATTCGCCTTATATTTTTCGCATCATGCAAGTCGATATAGTCGTGTCGAAAACCATCTAATGACAACAGTACGACATGCTTTGTATCTGTATGGCTTTTGCCAATATCATCATCAATATTTGCAGCCTGTGCACTGCGAAGACAAATAAAGGCAAGCCCTAAAACGAGATAAAAAGATAAGGCATGCCCTATTTTTTGGCCACGTTCAAAATAAGATAGACGCTGCATAAGGAACCGTTTCTCCGTTCAAAAAATAGTGTCGTAACGACTTAAATAGCACGCAACGAATCAAGTGGCCATCGTGGCTTTGCCTGTGAAGAGAGCGCTAACGTCTCACCCGCTTTTAACCTTTGCATACCCGCATAGGCAATCATGGCACCGTTATCAGTACAATAGGCCAAACTTGGATAGAATACCTCGCCTTGCATCGATAACATCAGCGTTTTCATTTTTTCTCTTAGCATGGTGTTCGCACTCACGCCGCCTGCAATGACAAGACGTTTCATGCCGGTCTGTTTCAACGCTCGCTTACACTTGATGATAAGCGTATCAATGACCGCTTCTTGAAACGCATAGGCAATATTTGCCTTCGTTTGCTCGCTGTCATCAGCCGCTCTGATGGTGTTAGCAGCAAAGGTTTTTAAACCACTGAAACTAAAATCTAAACCTGGACGGTCTGTCATTGGCCTTGGAAATTTATAATGACCCGGCTCACCTTTTTCTGCCAACTTGGCCAGCAAAGGTCCGCCTGGGTAATCTAGTCCCAATAATTTCGCGGTTTTATCAAAGGCTTCACCTGCTGCATCATCAATAGACTCACCGAGCACCTCATACTGGCCAATGCCTTCGACGTTAACCAGCATAGAATGTCCACCCGATACTAACAAAGCAACGAAAGGAAACGATGGCGCATTTTCTTCTAGCATCGGCGCGAGTAAATGTCCTTCCATATGGTGAACACCTACCGCAGGTACGCCCCATGCGTACGCTAGTGAACGCCCTACCGACGAGCCCACCAATAACGCTCCCACCAAGCCTGGTCCTCGTGTGAACGCAATACCATCGATATCTGACGGTGCACTGTTGGCATCTTTAAGGGCTTTTTCAATAAGTGGGACAATCTTTCTGACGTGGTCACGTGAGGCCAGTTCGGGGACAACACCACCATAGTCGGCATGCAATTTAACCTGGCTATAAAGCTCGTGAGACAGCAATCCGAGATGATCGTCGTAGACGGCGATCCCAGTTTCATCACAGGACGTTTCTATTCCTAATATACGCATGGTAGTAGAGCCTTTAAACAAAGTTTCTGATATTGGTTGCACTAATCACTGGCGATCCTTGACGATCGCAGGTAAAATCTCGCCGCCGCGAATACATGATGTCTCTTTTTCAAAGATATAGTTGTTGTTTTGCAGGGCTAGGTCTCAATTAATGAGCGCAGAGTTTACCTGTAAACCCTTATTCTTGGAATGCTGATTAAGTTAATTAGGTTATATTGGCTATTTTTTAGCAATTCGTCCTTTACTTTTTCTGTAGATATGATTAGAATTTCGCACCATTTTTAACCCGGGTGGCCTTTTTTAGCGCACAATTTACCCGGAATTACACAGCAAAAGTTTTGAGGTGAGTGTTTAATGCCTATCGTTAAAGTTAGAGAAAACGAGCCGTTTGATGTAGCGCTGCGTCGTTTTAAGCGTTCTTGTGAAAAAGCAGGTGTACTTTCAGAAGTACGTCGTCGTGAATTCTTCGAAAAGCCTACTTGGGAACGCAAGCGTAAGAAAGCAGCTGCGAAGAAGCGTCATCTGAAGAAGCTAGCTCGTGAAAACGCACGTCGCGTAAAACTCTACTAAAACAGGGTTACTCTACGAGTTTGAAAGGTGTTGCATTTGCAGCACCTTTTTCGTTTCTGGGTCTATAAAATTACAACCATTACCATCTAGGAAAGTATTATGGCGTTGATCGACGACTTAAAATCTGCCCAAAAAGATGCAATGCGAGCAAAAGACAAGCTTCGTCTGGGTACCATTCGCATGGCACTTGCAGCAATCAAGCAAAGAGAAATTGACGAGCAAATCACGTTAGACGATTCAGCAATACTGGCGGTATTAACTAAAATGGTTAAGCAACGTCAGGATGCCGCATCGCAATTCGATGCCGCTAACCGCGAAGATTTGTCATCGAAAGAGCGAGAAGAAATCGTTGTATTGGAAGACTTTCTTCCACAACCATTAAGCGACGATGAAATCGCGACCCTTATTGACGAAGCCATGGTGGCAACCGGCGCTTCTGGTATGCAAGATATGGGTAAAGTCATGGGCGTGTTGAAACCGAAAGTTCAAGGCAGAACTGACATGGGCGCCTTAAGCGGAAAAATAAAAGCGCGACTTAACGCTTAAATTGTGTGTTTTGATGCTCGTGCGTCACGGCACTGTGTAGGCAGCGATAAATGTTGCCTACCATTCTCATTTCTTCACTTCCCTGTTAAAGTGTTGCTCGTTTTATTTATTTGAACTTCTTATGGCCGGAAAGATACCTCGCGACTTCATTGATGATTTACTCTCTCGCACCGACGTTGTTGACATTGTCGATAGTAGAGTGAAACTCAAAAAAGCCGGTAAAAACTACCAAGCCTGCTGCCCGTTCCACAACGAAAAATCACCTTCTTTTACCGTTAGCCAAGACAAACAGTTTTATCACTGCTTCGGATGTGGCGCGCATGGCAATGCCATTTCATTTATGATGGAGTTTGATCGCTTAGAATTTGTGGAGGCGATTGAAGAACTTGCGCGTTTTCATGGTTTAGAGGTACCGCGAGAGAAAGGTGCTCGACCGGCGATGAGCGAAGAAAAGAAGCAGCAGCAACAAGATGACTATACGCTGATGGAAAACGTTACCCGCTTTTTTCAACAGCAGCTTCGCCAAAACAGCAAAAGTAAAAAAGCGATAGATTATTTAAAACAGCGAGGGCTTAGCGGCGATATCGTTAAGCAGTGGGAGATAGGCTATGCACCAGACAGCTGGGACGCGGTCCTTTCTGCGTTTGGTACCGACCCCGCGCGTATTAAACAGCTTATCGACTTGAAGTTAGTTAACCAAAATGATCAGGGGCGTCGTTACGATTTTTTTCGTGACCGCATCATGTTTCCTATTCGAGATAAACGAGGGCGCGTAGTGGGTTTTGGGGGGCGCGTGCTGGACGACGGCGGGCCAAAATATCTCAACTCTCCTGAAACACGTATCTTCCACAAAGGCCATGAACTGTTTGGGTTTTACCATACACGTCAACAAAACCGCCAACTAGACCATATTATGGTGGTAGAAGGTTATATGGACGTTGTCGCATTAAGTCAGTTTGATATTAATATAGCAACAGCCGCACTCGGTACTGCCACTACCCCAGAACACATTCAAATGTTAGTGCGCGCTACCCCACATATTGTATGTTGCTATGACGGCGACCGTGCAGGACGAGAGGCCGCTTGGCGAGCACTTGAAAACGCGCTTCCCTCGTTAAAAGATGGCGTAAGGCTATCCTTTTTGTTTCTTCCAGACGGCGAAGACCCCGACACCATGGTGAGAAAAGTGGGTAAAGACGACTTTCTGGCTTTACTTGATAATGCTATGCCGCTTTCGCGTTTCTTTTTTGAGAACCTACTGAAAACCCATAGCATTGGTACCGCAGAGGGGAAGATAGCGCTGAAGAAGGCAGCGATGCCGTTGATTGAGAGCACACTTGGCCAAGACCAAAAACAGATGCTTTTAGAAGAACTCGCAAAGCATACCGGCGAGTTCGACCGGTTTAAACTACAACAAGACATTTCCAAAGCAAACGGCAGTGCTGGCAAACCTGGCTATTCGGCAAACAAACACCAAGTAGGTAAAGCGAGACTCTCTCCGCTTAGAATGCTTATCCGGTTATTATTAGACAACCCATCGCTAGCGATAACATGTGATGACGTACAGCCCAGTATATTTGCAGGAAGTGATGCTGCAGGAATGGACTTACTCCAGGATGTTCATGCGTATTGTCTGGCCTATCCGTCAGCGACCACCGCACAGCTGGTTGAAAACTTCCGCAATCATCCCCACTCTACTACTATCGCGAAGTTACTGTTACAAGAACATCTTGTAAATGATGAGGACGCTAGCCGAGTATATAGCGATAGTTTTGCGCGACTCCTCGATTGGCATTTTGATAGTAGGATTGAAACACTCATTTCTCGCTCTCGGGTTCAATCGCTTACTAAAGCGGAAAAAGAAGAACTGAACCTGCTTATGAAAGAACGCCAGAAAAGTTGACCAGTAGGTCGATGGTCTGTCTTGATAGAAACTGGCTAAAAAATCAGCCACCAATCTGGTAAAACCACTGGTACTTCTGCTATACTGGCGTATTCGCTGCACGAATAAGAAACACTTAATCGTGAACAAAATAGCAGCAAGATAAGTAGCAAAGATACAGCCGAACAAATCGGGCAAATCCAAACCCGAGCAGATGTGCATCGTGAAACTGTCACGTGGCATCGAGCGAAAGCGGCATTAATACAACAGCAGTACTACAGAAGAAGGGAACATGCATCGTGCATTGTTGTCTTTCTATTGCAAACTAATTGAATGTGAGAAGTGTAGGTTATATGGCGCAAAGCAAGCAGTCTCAGATTAAGCTCCTGATTGCAAAGGGTAAAGAGCAAGGGTATTTAACCTTTGCAGAAGTGAACGACCACCTGCCGCAAGATATCGTCGATTCTGATCAAATCGAAGATATTATCCGCATGATCAACGACATGGGAATTCAAGTCTCTGAATCAGCACCTGATTCGGATGAGCTTCTTATGCAAGAAGCAACCGCTGATGAAGACGCAGCTGAAGCAGCGGCTCAGGCATTGGCAACGGTAGAGAGTGAAATCGGCCGTACTACCGACCCTGTGCGCATGTACATGCGTGAGATGGGTACCGTTGAACTACTGACACGTGAAGGCGAAATTGAAATCGCTAAACGTATTGAAGACGGGATCAACCAAGTACAATGCTCGGTTGCAGAATACCCTGAAGCAATAACATACCTTCTAGACCAATGGGATTTGTACGAAGCAGAAGAAATTCGCATAAGCGATATTATCTCTGGTTTCGTTGATCCTAATGAAGAACAAGATCTTGCCCCTACGGCCACTCACGTTGGTTCTGAATTATCGGAAGAAGAGCTCGATGATGAAGACGACGACGATGAAGAGGACGATGAGGAGGAAGACACAGGCGTCGATCCTGAACTTGCTCGTGCTAAATTTGGTGCATTACGAGAGCAATACATCAAAGCTCGCGATGTCATTGAGAAGAAAGGCCGCTCACACGCCGCCGCTCGCGAGCAGATAAACGCATTAAGTGAAGTGTTTAAAGAGTTCCGTCTTGTTCCAAAACAATTCGATCGTATGGTTAAAAACATGCGTGCGATGATGGAAAAAGTAAGAATTCAAGAACGCTTGGTGATGAAGTTCTGCGTTGTTAATGCCAAAATGCCGAAGAAAGATTTTATTAAAGCATTTGCTGGAAACGAGACGTCTACAGCATGGTTACACAAAGCAGTTAAAGCCAAAACGGCTTATTCTGATGCGTTAGCATCAAACCAAGAAGAAATTGAGCGTTGCATTAGCAAAATGAACCAAGTTGAGCAAGAAACTGGTTTGGTTATTGCTGATATTAAAGACATTAACCGTCGTATGTCGATTGGCGAAGCGAAAGCACGTCGCGCGAAGAAAGAGATGGTTGAAGCTAATTTACGTCTTGTAATTTCAATCGCTAAAAAGTACACAAACCGCGGTTTACAGTTTTTGGACTTAATCCAAGAAGGTAATATTGGTTTGATGAAAGCGGTTGATAAGTTCGAATACCGTCGTGGTTACAAGTTTTCAACTTACGCTACATGGTGGATTCGTCAGGCAATCACTCGTTCAATCGCCGATCAGGCTCGTACAATTCGTATTCCTGTGCATATGATTGAAACGATTAACAAGCTTAACCGTATTTCGCGTCAAATGCTTCAAGAAATGGGTAGAGAGCCTACACCGGAAGAATTGTCTGAGCGCATGTTAATGCCTGAAGATAAAATTCGTAAGGTACTTAAAATCGCCAAAGAGCCTATTTCAATGGAAACGCCTATCGGTGATGATGAAGATTCACATCTTGGTGACTTTATCGAGGATAGCACAATTATTCAGCCCCTCGATTCAGCTACTGGCGGTAGCCTTAAAGGTGCAACGCAAGAAGTGCTTGCTGGATTAACAGCGCGTGAAGCTAAAGTACTTCGTATGCGTTTCGGTATTGATATGAACACCGACCATACGCTTGAAGAAGTAGGTAAGCAGTTTGACGTTACTCGCGAACGTATACGTCAGATTGAAGCGAAGGCATTACGTAAATTACGTCATCCTAGCCGCTCTGAACAGCTACGCAGTTTCTTAGACGAATAAGAGAATGCGGTAACGCATTCTACATAAATCAAATCCCCTGCTTGTCAGGGGATTTTTTTATGCAGAAAAGCGCACCAGCCTATCTAAAATTTCCAATATTCAGTCTGTTTTAATTATTGCAGATACAAAAACGCCCCAATGATAGGGGCGTTTGATGAGTGAATGGTAACCTTAAACAAGCAGTGTATTTATACCCTAAACTGCTTAGCAATTGACTCTAAGTGCTGTGCTAGGTCGGCCAGCTCATTACACATGGTACCCAATTCGCCAGACCGACTGGCGGTTTGTTCGGTACGTTCATGAATTTCATCAACATGGCGCACGATGTCTATTGCTACTGAACGCTGGTCTTCCGTATTATGCGCAATTTGCTCGTTCATTTTGTTAATACGTCCAATGGTGCTGGTAATGGTTTCTAGGCTTAAACCCGCTTTATTAGCCGTTTCAACGCTGCTTCCTGCTTGCTCGGTCCCTCTCGCCATAACTTCAACTGCAGAATGTGCTGCATTCTGTAGCTGTTCGATTGTGCTTTGAATTTCCTCAGTCGATTGCTGTGTTCTAGATGCGAGTGTACGTACCTCGTCAGCAACGACCGCGAACCCTCTACCTTGCTCACCTGCGCGCGCTGCTTCAATCGCTGCATTTAGCGCAAGTAGGTTTGTTTGTTCAGCAATACCTTTAATAACGTCTAATACCGAGCCCACTTTGTTTGAGTCTGATTCTAAACGCGCGATAACATCGGCAGTTTCACGAACGTTATCAGCGAGCTGCTGAATACTTGCTACCGTTTGTTGTACAATTTGACGACCTTCACTTGCTGCGCTTGTCGCTTCGTTTGCATCACCAGCCGCTTGCGCTGCGCTGTGGGCAACACCGTCTACCGAGCCACTCATCGTGTCAACCGCACGCTTTGCGTTGGTCGCAGATTTTTGTTGGACATCAATAGTACGCTGCGTTTCTTCGGTAAGGCCGCGCAAGTTCTGAGCAAGGTTTGAAAGAGGAAGGCTTGCTTCTACTACGTCCTTCACTACGCCCTGCAGCTTATCCATAAATTGGTTGAACCAATATACTAAGTCACCAATTTCATCTTCGCTATTCGTCGCGATACGAACTGTCAGGTCGCCGTTTTCTTGGGCGATGTCTTTTAATGAACGTACCACGTCATCAATGCTTTTCTTTATTCCTTGAACGATAGGGAAAGCGGTTGCAAATAACACTAAACTTACAACAATGGTCATAAGCACGCCCGTGCTGATAAGCGATGTATTCGCTGTATCAGTGCTTTCAAATGACTTCTCAAAAGCTGATTGCTGCTCGTCTCTAAAACGCGTCATCGCCGCAATCACCGCGTCATAGGAACTGTTCATCTCAGATGACAGCTGCCCTAAGCGGCTAAAGTCAGCAGTGCCATTAACCATTGATTGCGACACATCAAAGGCCGTGTCGAAGTATTTGTCGAATCCATCTGAAATTTTTGAGATATCACTACGAAATTCTGGGCTGATATTGGCGATACGGTCTAATCCTGATTTTGCTTCGCTCACCAAATCTTTGGCAGCTTGCAATGTATCCTGATCACCCGTTGTGACAGCACTACTCAGCGTATCACGCACTTTTTGCATTTCGACCAATGTAGACGCCGACAGTTGCAAAGCCGGAAACTGCACTTTTTGTACTTTTTCAAGAATATCGCCATTGTTTAATGCGGTATATACGGTAATGAGCAAATAGATAATAAAGCTCAGTGCCGCGATACCCGGTATTAAGAAGATTTTTGTCGCTATAGGCATTTTCTTCAAAAAATTCATCTGCAATCTCACTGTTACGTCGTTTCAATGGCGCGTGGACTAACGCTGTCCATAATGCGGCCCTATTATTATATATCTTCTAAATGTTGAAAAACTTTAGAAAAAATTCACGCTCACCGAAAACGAAGAGCGTGAATAATGAGTAACGTAAACCCAACTTAGAACGTGTAGTTTAAACCAACGCGGAGAAGCGTAGCGTCGTTAGCGTCATTAAGTTGGTCGGCATACCATGTTACATCAGCTTTAAGCGCGAAACCTGGTTCAACGTCATAACGAAGGCCTGCTGTTACCGCGTCTACATCCAAGTCCTGTTGTGCAGCAATACCTGATGCAATCTGATAAACACCCGCCCATGTTGCATCAGTAACCGCGTCACCCGTTGCAATGGTTGATGGTAGGGCAGCTACGAGTCCAAGCTGAGCTGAATTGTCTGCTTCTTCGCGCTCATACGTAATGTGCGGTGTGAATTTACCAAAACGCATACCAGCTGTGACATACCACGCTTTGTTGTCTGCAATAACAGAACCATCTACTTCTGTTTGGGTGTATTCAGCGCCCACGAACCAGTCGTATTTATCGATATCTACAGCAACTTCGAAGAAGGTTCCGGTATCTTCATCCACGCTAAAGCCAGCCGCCGCTGTAGATGCAGATGGAATAAATGCACCGAACGCGGCCACTCCATCAATGAAGGTGTCAAACTCTACATTTGCGGCACTTGTTTTACCACGAGCAACAAGTGTTCTTGCGCTGAACCAGTCTCGGGTTACTTCAAATGATAGCGCGACAACATTTTCAAGCTCAAGTGCTGCTGGTGTTCCAGAGATAGTAGTATCTGCCTTCACACGGCCCGTTGTAAACTGCGCTCCATATTCCCAATCACCAGAATAATTTGAATAGTCAATGCGAACACCGTCTATATTATTAAAGTCGATGCCGTAAACAGAATCTGGTGGTGTAAGCCAATGGTAAGAGTAACCAACATCTAACGACGCTGAATACTTGAACAATGGCATACGAAGGCGACCCGCACTGATGTTCGTTGTGTTATTAAGCGCATACGTCATATACGCCCATTCAAAATCGGCGCTGTAGTCGTCACGACCGCGACCCACAAGTTGCGCAGTCGCTGATAATTTTTCGCTTACTTCACCACGAACCTGAAGACCAAATACACTGGCTGGGTCAAAGTTAAAGTCGCTGTCATAATCATAGACAGATTCATTATCATCCAGCGTCATACCGCCGATGAGGTTTGCGAATCCATTGATCTGAACATCTGCAAAAGACGGTGCAGACATTACACTGGCAATTGATAAAAGTGCTAATTTGGTTTTCATGCGTATTCCTTAAATTCTCTAAGCTAGTAGTTAAAATGTAGCCACAACACGAACACTATCGTTCACTGCGCTAGCATCAACGTAACCAATTGCGCCAGGATTACCTGCCACATCAGCGATAACAGCGGCGTCGTCACCTAAAGCTTTAGGTGGCTGCCCTTTTCCAGTGAACACTAGCTTAGACCAAAATGCGGTAAGTTGAGATGCAGACTTTTTCAGTACTTTGTCGTTGAACTCATCTGTCGCTGGCAAGCCTTCGGCCAAGGCAACTGGCGTTGCTTGTGTGCCGCCAGGGAAGGCTTTTGCTTTATTTAAAAATAGACGGCTTATTGAATCTTTGTCCAATGCGTCACCATTACTGGGATGAACAATTACCGCGACATCGGCAACCGCCATACTGCTGCACAACATTGCAGCAAGTAACCATTTTTTCATTGTGTATCCTCAAGAGTATTACGTTACTAGAGTAGGAGCTTTCAACACTCTCTTGTTATTTAACTACTGCTCTCTTTCGACATTGCACCTTTATGGCGCAGCAGAAATACAACTGGTGTAAGTATTAGCGAAGAACAATAATTTTGCCAATGCATCAATTATATAGATTTCAGTTTTTAAATTGTCGAGCGTTTAACCCGATTGAAAGCTGTCATAATGGCGTGCAGTTTAAGGGACTTGAGAAGATAAACAATTATACTAAAAGACAATTTTCAAACTTACGTTTGAAAATATATACATTAAAGTGCGAATTAAAGACAATGTGAAAAAATAAACACTATAAAACAACAGCTTATTTCAAAAGCGCCATTCGCGACAGTTCAAAAAACAACCAAAAAGGTATAAATAAAAATAAGTTTTAAAGCCTACACTTTACGACGAGGGGCATAAATTTCGTGCTAAAAAGGACATATAAGACAATATTGACAGCGGTTACCGTCCAAAAATAAGGAAGCGCTAGGCTTCCTTTGTCTTAGACCGCAAAAAGCAAATTCGGTTATTCCTCTCCTTTTTTGTAAGGAATGGCATTATCCAATCTTTCAATTTCATGCGTTCGCTGTAACGGCGAACCAGTATTTCTCGCTAACCAACTGTATGCTGTTGGCACTACATAAAGCGTCATAAACGCAGACACTAAAACCCCTGCGAAAATAACCATACCAATAACCATTCGGCTTTCAGCTCCTGGCCCAGAGGCGAGTACAAGCGGTAATGAACTAAATACCGTAGTAAATCCAGTCATCACAATCGGCCTAAGCCTTTGCGTCGCCGCTCGTTTAAGGGCAGCTTCGAATTCCATGCCTGCATCCCGCAATTGGTTGGCAAACTCGACAATCAAAATACCATTTTTGGCAGCCAAGCCAATCAGCATCACAAGCCCAATTTGGCTGTAAATATTGAGTGTCATGTCTGCGAAATACAACCCGATGAACGCTCCTACAAGTGCTAACGGCACTGTTAACATAATGACGAGCGGGTGAACCCAACTCTCAAACTGGGCGGCCAGAATAAGATAAGTCACTGCGAGCGCTAATACAAAGACATAAACAAATGAGTTACCTGCTTCTTGATAAAGCTGCGACTCGCCCTTGTAGTCAATGGACACGGTATCAGGAAGCTCGGTTTGGACAATACTCTCCAGTTCAGCGAGCGCCTCACCCAATGTAAAGCCGTCAGCAAGGTTTGCTGAAATCGTAATGGCCCGCATTCTATTGTAACGATTAAGGGTGGATGACGTCGCTTGCTCGGAGAAAGACAGCAAGTTATCCATTGGAATAAGCTTGCCCGTTCTTGATGAACGTACATATAAGTTGTCTATGCTGTTAGGGCTTCTGAAGTCCTCTTCAATCCCCTCAATAATGACGTCGTATTCCTCGCCCCGGTCTAAGAAGGTAGATACGCGACGCTGGCCCAGCATCACTTCAAGCGTTCTACCAATATCGCTGATCGATACGCCCAGATCGGCCGCTCTGTCTCTGTCGATATTCACCAGTAACTGAGGCGAGGTTTCTTTGTAATCTGAATCTAAACGCACAAAATTCGGATTTTCAGCCGCTTTATCCATGACAATATTACGCCACTCGACTAAATTCTCGTACGTATCACCTTGTAGAACAAATTGAACTGGGCGACCAAACCCTCCTCCTGAAATCCCACTTCTCATAATGGCAAACGCTCGCACGTCAGGAACTTGGGTTAACTTCGCACTTATTTCATCCATAAGTTCGAATGTACTAAAGTCTCTCTCGTCCCAGTCTGCGGTACCGACGATAGCAATACCGGCATTCCCCCCAAACCCTGGCGTTCGTACCAACAACCGATTGATTTTGCCACTCTCGCGGTACGGCATTAACACATCTTCAATTTGCTTTAAGTTCGATGCATTACTTTCAAAACTTGCCCCTTCTTGCGCGTTCATCAATATGAAGAAATTACCTCTGTCTTCTCGAGGCACGAATTCGCTAGGGATTTTTTCTGAAAGCTGTACCGTTGCTATCACGGCAACAACTAGCAGCACAACCATTAAAAACGGTTGATGTAGCGTTTTCGCGAGACTTTTAAAATAGCGTGATTCTATTCCACGAAACCCTTTGTCCATCCAGGCACCAAAACCTGATGAACGCTCACGCTTCTTCAAAATTTTTGATGCCATCATCGGTGAAAGTGT
>Ga0209137_1003748_pt1 | contig 12500 bp, 10 predicted proteins | sample SaaInl5LU_22_DNA_FD_184642 | JGI IMG/M metagenome (GOLD analysis project Ga0209137, IMG submission 184642) | Marine microbial communities from expanding oxygen minimum zones in the Saanich Inlet - ESP_105LU_22_DNA (SPAdes) (version 2) | ecosystem: Environmental > Aquatic > Marine > Intertidal... | reverse complement strand
TGGCATTTGTCGCTGTCTACTTGGCTACGGGACTACCTCTACATTCCACTCGGTGGAAATCGCGCTGGATCGCCGGCATCGTACATCATCGTTTTTGCCTTCTTTGTCATGATTGCCTTGATTGTAGGCTCACCGGCTCTTAGCGTCGCTCTAGGCGTGCTCTTCGCAGCAGGATTTGTGGCCATGCGCTATTCAGCAGCCACCGCGCGCTGGGTAAACACGAACATCAACCTGATGCTCACGATGGTGCTGGGCGGTCTGTGGCACGGGAGTTCGTGGAACTTTGTGACTTGGGGGACCTTGAACGGGGTAGGGCTGGTCGTGTACAAGAATTGGAAAAAGATTTCCCCGTGGGCGGACAAAACCCGCTGGTACAATCGCGCTATTGGACTCGTAATTACGCTAAGTTTCATCACCTTCACGCGTGCTTGGTTCCGCTCCCCAACGTGGGACGGGGCGATTGAAATTCTTGCTAAGATCCCCGGTGACTTTGGTTGGTCCACGATCGGCGGGGTACTTTCTGGCAATTGGAAATTTTTCCTCGTACTGATCGTCGGCTATTTGATCCATTGGATTCCAAGTCGGTATAAAGCCCAGCTTCAGCAGCGCGTCAGTACCGCACCAGTGTGGGCGCTCTTCCTGATGTCTCTGCTCTCTGTGGTAGTGATTTATCAAATTCTGAGCGCTGAAGTTCAGCCGTTTATCTACTTTGCTTTTTAAGTCTTCGTGACTATCTTCAAGCAAAGTCAGAACATACATGTCATCTAAAGTAAAACTCGCGGGAATCTTCTCGATTCTCATACTTCTTTTCGTCGTTTATCAAGCGTTTAAAACGCCTGAAACCCTGAACCGACCTGTGCTCGTGCCGTTGTATGAAAGCACCGATAACATTAGCCTGCGTGGCTTGCACGCGACCGATGACAGTGTAGTTGTGGTCGGCGGCAGCCGTGGTGTGTTCGGCTTCAGTTTGGATGCAGGAATCCACTGGATATTCTCACAGATTCCTGGTGCTCCCGAGAGCCAATTTCGTTCAGTCTGGGCCTTCAATGACCATACCTTCCTTGCCGTAAGCGCGGGTGCTCCCTCATACATTTACCGCACGGAGGACCGTGGGCAAAATTGGTCCCGCGTGTTTAGCGATACGGCCAAAGCTACTTTCCTTGATGGGATCGTCTTCGCAAACGATTCACTCGGCTGGGTCTATGGCGATCCTGTGGATAGCGCATTTAAACTGCTCCGTACGGATGACGGAGGGCGTAGTTGGCACCAAGCGAAGGGACCCGCAGCGATTGATGGAGAAGCCAGCTTTGCTGCATCAGGTTCTGCGATCGCCTACGGGCATGGACTACTCACCATCGTGACCGGTGGAACTGTGAGTCGTATGCACGTTTCAATGGACAGTGGCGCGACCTGGATGTCGGACCACCTTGATCTGCAGCAGGGTTTGCCTAGTCAAGGCGCCTTCGCCCACGAGTGGGTAGGCGACAAACTCTACATTGTCGGAGGAGATTATATGAACGATGCAGACAGCACATCTACAGCGCTTGTGGTAGATCTTGCAACAGGTGAGATGGATGCTGCAACAAATGCGTTGCTAGAGCCGTTACCTTACACGAGTGACGTGGTCGGCGATGGAACCTATACCTATTACACAGGGACCACCGGGGTTCGCGTGTTAGATTCAACCCTTGAAGTGATGGACACGGCGGCAATGCATGCGCTCACTTTTAGTGGCAAGTACGTGTTTGCCAGTGGGCCGCATGGAAGAATTGGCCGCGTGTATACAGGTGATGTGGCAGGATTGAACGATTTAGTAAACGAGGTGCATCGCGCACAAAAATTGGCAGCGAAACATGACTAAGGCAACTCCAAGAACATACAAGAACATTGCAACGGCGATGGGTTTTTCTCCTATGGCCAAAGCGAATCTTGCGGAGGTACATCGCATCGCACAGCGCTGTGGTGCACGTTTGCACGTCTTTCACATCGGTGAATGGAATGCGCAATGTGAGAAGACCTACCAAAGTTTTTTATCAGAATTAAACATCGACCCATCTTCAGTGACGCGCGTGAGCAAGGCAGGAGATCCAAAGGTGATGCTCCTTGAGCTCTGTGCCGAGCACGACATCGATCTGCTTGCCCTCGGTGCTTTGGTGCGCGAGAGCATGTTCAAAGTCTTTACGGCAAGTATCGCTCGTGATGTGTGTCGCAAAGCGAAGGTGAGCTTATTGCTGCTGACCCACAGCAGTATCGAAGGTGGATTGTGTGAGCGCATCGTGGTGAATGGCATGGACCATCCAAAAACACCGGATACCATCGCAACGGCCGCATGGCTGGCTACAAAACTCAAGAGTAAAGAGTTGTTTGTGGTGGATGAGTTGAACGAAAAAGAATTGGCCCGTCCAGATGACGATAAAAGTGTGTTGAAAGGAGAGCGGAAGCGCCGACAAATGGAGCGTACGCAGCACGATCGATTAGCCTCAGTGCTCGGTTGTTGTGAGCTCTCTGAACACTTAAACGTCAAAGAACAGCACGTTTTCGGAAAGCCGGGGTATACGATCTCGCATTATGCTAAAGCGAAGAAGGCAGACCTTTTAGTGGTCAATTCCCCCGATACCAAACTCGGCCTCCTAGACCGCATCTTCAAACACGATCTCGAATACATCTTAGCGGATCTACCGACGGATTTATTGATTGTACACACGACTAAATCTACAGCCCATGCATAAGCCAAACAGCGGTTTTAAGGGGTTCAAGGAAAATTGGCAGGCGGATCTTAAAGCGGGTTTCGTCGTATCCCTAGTCGCTTTACCTATTTCGATCGCACTCGCACTAGCTTCGGGTGCTCCCGCCATTGCAGGCCTCATATCCGCAGTCATCGGTGGTATTCTCGTAGCCCACCTCGGTGGCTCATTTGTAACCATTACAGGTCCTGGTAACGGACTGGCTGTGGTCACATTAGCTGCAATCACCACTTTAGGTGGGGGAGACATGCTCTCCGGCTACTACATGGCTCTCGGCGCGATTGTCGTCAGCGGTGCGCTACTCGTGCTGCTGGGTTCTGTGCGGCTAGGTGTGCTTGCGGACCTGTTCCCAACCTCGGCCGTTCAAGGAATGCTCGCGGCGATTGGGGTCATCATTCTTGCCAAGCAAAGCCATACAATGATCGGTACCTTACAGCCAGAGTCGACTGATCCGATTCCATTATTGATCGAATTTTTCACTTCGCTCGAGTCTGTGCTCGTTTGGACGGACCCAAGCAGTCTTCGTATAGCGGCAGTAGGCCTGGGAAGTTTACTCTTTCTCATCCTATTCTCACGTATCCGAATCTCATGGATGCACGTGATTCCAGCACCGCTTTGGGTGGTGGTGCTCGCTGTAGGCACTCAAATGATCGGTACAAAAGTGACGGGGTCCAGCTTTTTCGCACCTGAATTCCTCGTCCAAATTCCCGCAGACTGGATGTCTTCATGGCGCATGCCAGATTTCTCGGGCATCACTGAAGGACCTTTCTGGTCTGCAGCTATCGCCCTGACGTTCATAGCTTCCATCGAAAGTTTGCTCTCCATTAAAGGGATGGACCGACTCGATCCTTATAAGCGCAAGTCGAATGTAAACAAGGACTTACGTGCCTTAGGTATCGCCACAATCGTCTCTGGATTATTGGGCGGGTTAAGCGTAGTTACCGTGATTGCACGCAGTAGTGTAAACGTTAGTAATGGAGCGAAAACACGTTCTGCTAACTTCTTTCACGGCGCATTAATACTGGTCTTTATCCTGTTCTTGCGCACGTTATTGACCCAGATTCCACTGCCGGCCTTAGCTGCAATTCTCGTCTTTACAGGGTACAAACTGCTCAATCCTAGCCAATTCCGTCGCATCGCAAATATCGGCCTCGAACAGCTCTTCTTGTTCTTCTTCACCTTCTTTGCTACCCTCGTTTTCGGTCTGATTGCCGGTATCGCGATCGGTATGTTAACCACCCTTCTGGTCCAATTTTTCCTAACCGGCGCAGGCTGGGACATTGTCCGCTACTTCCACCGCCCAAACACCTTACTTTTTGAAGAGGAGGACGGCAAGTTCATTCTGAACATCAACTACTTTGCTAATTTCCTCAACTACCCGAGGCTTAAAAGCAAGCTGGATTCCGTGCCATCCACCTCCACATTAATTGCCGATTTTTCCAACACCACCTTCGTCGATCACACCGTGATGGAACACCTTTCCGGTTACATTCAAACCTTCGAGCAAAAGGGTGGACACATGGAGCTGGTCGGCTTAGATGAGTTTGCCCCTTCTTCGTCGCACCCTCTAGGTGTGCAGTCCAAGCGACGTGGCAATGCTTCTTTGCTCGATGCTGGCGCACTACTCAACCGTTCGAAAATGATGCCCTTAAGTGGTAAGCAAGAAAAACTCAGCAATTTCGCTGTGCTCCACGATATGAATTATACCGCTTGGCCTACGCCTGACTGGGATCTCCGAGTAGGCCAATTTTCATATTTCCGCTACCGCAGTATCGACTACACCACCAACCTTATCGAGGACAAAGAGCATGCTATTTTCGCCATCGAGGTCAATTCCCACAGCGGTGAGTTCATCGTTAAAGACAGCCAGCACCTCGCCTGTGTAGTGATAGAGCCTGAAGGCGTCGACCTTCCGAAATTTGTCATGGATCGCGAACGCATTTTTGAACGTCTCACGCACTTCGCAGGTGTCCGTGACATCACTCTAGGCGACCCCGCCTTTGACCAACGCTACGCGCTAAAGGGGAAAAATGAAGCAAAAATCAAGGCCTTTTTCACCGAGTCGTGCATTTCATTTTTAAGCGAGCATCCCGCTTTCCATATGGAGAGTAACGGGAAGGCGATTCTTATTTTCCATAAAGAACGTGTTGCAAGTGTGGCAGAGTTCAAATTGATGGTTAATTTTGCACGCCAATGGGCTGAGCGCATGAATTTTGCCAAGGTCCTTACTAACGGTGAACACCAATAATCACAGAGATATAACAACCACCAAGAAGAATAGAATGAGCAACGAATTAAAATCAACCGCACTCGAAGCTGTCCACATAGAGATGGGCGCGAAAATGGTGCCTTTCGCAGGTTATAACATGCCTGTTCAGTACAGTGGATTGAAGCTAGAACACGCTGCAGTGCGTGAAGCGGTCGGCATGTTTGACGTTAGTCACATGGGCGAATTCTTCGTAGAAGGCCCTCAGGCTCTAGATTTTCTACAAAAAGTAACCTCTAACGACGTGAGTAAACTCGTTCCTGGCAAGATTCAGTACAGCTGTATGCCAAACGAGAACGGCGGTATTGTGGACGACCTTTTAGTCTACTGTTTTTCTGGGGAGCATTTCCTTCTTGTAGTGAATGCTTCGAACATGGAAAAGGACTGGAACCATTTGCAGCAGTATATAGGCGATTTCGACGCAAAGCTTCGCAATGAGAGCGAGGACTACAGCTTGCTCGCGGTACAAGGTCCCAAAGCGGTGGCTACTTTACAGAAATTGTCTTCGGAAGACTTGAGTGCTATCAAATATTACAATTTTGTGATCGGCGAGATCGCTGGCTTGAAAAATGTCATCATCTCTGCCACGGGATATACAGGAGCGGGTGGCTTCGAATTGTATGTACCCAACGCAGATGCAAAAGCATTGTGGCATGCGGTTATAGAAGCAGGTGAGGAGTTCGGTCTTCTACCAGCAGGTCTAGGTGCGCGTGACACCCTTCGCTTAGAGATGGGGATGGCTTTGTACGGTAACGACATCGATGATACAACGAGCCCCCTTGAGGCAGGCTTAGGTTGGATTACGAAATTCACGAAAGAATTCGTTTCAAGCGAAACTTTTGCTGCGCAGAAAGCTGCAGGGGTCACTCAAAAATTGGTTGGATTTGAAATGATCGATCGTGGAATACCTCGTCACGGATATGAAATCGCAAATGCGGAAGGTACAGTGATTGGTCGTGTGACTTCAGGAACGGCTAGCCCATCGACAGGCAAGAACATCGGAATGGGTTATGTGCCTGTTGAGCTTGCCTCGGAAGGTAGTGAGTTCTTTGTCGTGATTCGCGGAAAGCAAATCAAAGCGTCGGTAGTGAAGTTGCCGTTTTATAAGAAGAGCTAACAACTCCATCTAAAGAACAAAAGAAAAGGCCCTTTAACGAGGGCCTTTTTTTGTGTTTGATTGTTTGGGTGTGGGGACAAAAAAAGCGGCACTGCTTTCCCCAGCGCCGCTTTAACCCAAATACAAACAGAGTGAACGGAAAGAAGTTAATGTGTTTATAGCCCTAACTCAGCAGCAATAGCTTTACCTGCTGGGTGATGAGCGTAGCGAGCAAGGTATTCCTCAACGCTGTAGTTGTACTCTTTACATCTGTTGTCGTTCAAGCACTTGACTTCCTTTACTTCTTGCTTAGATGCATCCAAGAAAATCTCAATGACACTTTCAGGGTTGTTAATGGTATACAGTGGGCTTTTCGTAAGGGTAGTTGCGCTTGCGTCAGTCATAAAGTGATTTAATTAGTTTTTGTTTATTAAAAATTGATTTTCATTGTTTCTGATGCAAAAATAAGGCGCTATTTTTAAACAGAATGTAAAATTGATAAAAAATGTTGGAAAGAAGTCAAAATACCTCTTGGCTACGCGAGAATTCGCACTGACCTTTGTAACCTACAACCAAGCACTATGAAGCTCGATAAACTAGATAAGCAGATTCTCCAATATTTGGTAAAAGATGCTCGCAAACCGTTCACGGAAATAGCAAAGGACCTTTTAGTAAGCCCCGGTACCATTCACGTTCGCGTGAAAAAAATGGAACAAATGGGAGTGATCAAAAGCACCTCTATAAGTGTCGACTACGAAAAGCTCGGTTTTGGTTTTATCGCCTATGTAGGACTTTTCACTTCGCGCTCGCTGACCTCTCCAGAGATCATTGAGAAGTTGCGTGAAATTCCTGAGGTGACCGTTGCCCACTTGGCGACAGGAAAGTACGGTATCTTCTGTAAGATTCGTTGTAAGGATGCATCTCACGCAAAGGATGTCATCTTTAGAATTAACGACGTGGAGGGTGTAGAAAATACAGAAAGTATGATTTCCTTAGAGGAAAGCATCAACTCGAACAGCGGTTTGTTGCAATTGGTGATCAACGAAGAATAGGTCTATTCTTCGATTAGACATAGAATACAAAAGGGCCTCGTCTATCATAGACGAGGCCCTTTTTACTTAAGGTGGCTAGGTTTGATGCTTAATAGTATGACGGGCGACGTACACCGGCGTAGTGCTTGGCAAGGCGAATGACCTGACGACTATATCCATATTCGTTATCGTACCAAACGTATAGGACAACCGAACGTCCGTCCGGTGTGATTTGAGTGGCGTGAACGTCAAAAATACTTGGGCACGGATTCCCTACGATATCACTAGATACCAGCTCGTTCGACATGTTGTAGTGGATTTGCTCAACCAAAGCACCGTTTAGAGCAGCGTCTTTCATCTTAGCGTTTAATTCCTCTAATGTCGTTGGTTGTTCAAGCTGAAGATTCAAAATAGCCAATGATCCATTTGGTACAGGAACGCGAATCGCACTCGAGGTCAATTTTTGACCTAAACCAGGAATACATTTGTCTACTGCTTTTCCAGCACCCGTCTCCGTGATGACCATATTCATGGCAGCTGCACGACCACGACGGTATTTACTGTGCATATTGTCGACCAAATTCTGATCGTTTGTATAAGCGTGAATCGTCTCCAAATGACCACGATCAATCCCGAAGGTATCGTTCATCACTTTGAGTACGGGTGAAATCGCGTTGGTTGTACAGCTTGCCGCACTCACGATCTTGTCTTTCTTTGTGTCGATATCGTTCTGATTTACACCATGAACAATATTTTTAATTCCCTTACCTGGCGCTGTGAGCAATACACGGTCAACGCCTTTTCCTTCAAGGTGCTTAGCGAGCGCTACATCGTCACGGAAGGCTCCGGAGTTGTCGATGAGCAATGCATTTTCGATGCCATACGCCGTGTAATCTGCTTGGGTAGGATCGGGAGTAGGGATGAAGTATACAGGGCGACCATTGATAATAAGCGCCATGTTTTCTTCGTCTACTTTTACTGTACCAGGGAAATCTCCGTGTACACTGTCAATCTTGAGTAGAGAAGCACGTTTGTGAAGACTTGCTGCATCTATGCGACGAACTGCGACTGCACGAAGACGAAGCTGCTTACCGCTGCCTTCTTGTGCGACCAATTCTCTCGCGAGCAAACGGCCGATGCGCCCGAAGCCAAACAAGACGACGTCTCTAGGTTGTTGTTTTACCGCTTTGAAAAAGGTAGAGAGGTGGTTGATGATAAATTCCTCTGGGCTTGATTCTGTGCGGGTCCAGTCGTGGGTCAGACGACCGATGTCAATTTTTGCATACTCAATCGCCGTTTTTTTCAACGTCATCAACATCTCGAGGGAATCGTCGATGTTAATGGCCTTGCCGACAAAATCGTTTGCGTACTGGTGAAGTTCTAGGATTTGGCTAGCGCTTTGATCGATGAGTTTGTTGCGGAACATGACAATCTCGATGCCACGGTCGTAAAACAGCTCATGTACACATGCACTTACGTCTACTGCCAAGCGCTCATTTCGAATGCGTGCTTGGACTTTTTGGGAATACTCTTGTTGAGCAATCATTTCAGTAAAAGAATTTTTTGGTGGTTCTACGCATCTAAGGTAGTGAAGAATAGTACCTCAAAGTCAAATCAATTACATTCCTTAAATTGCTGTTTAACAAATGATTATGATGTAAAATATTGGTGTAAATTTTACACTATGTAGCAGTCAATTTTCCTAAAACAGCTTCGTGAAATCTACAATCGTTACCATTCAAAAGCGAAATAGTCTGCGTTTCCGCTCTGATCAAATCCTTGGATGAGGACGCCGTCGCCAGGATTGAATTGGCGAATGAGGTTTTCAAATTTCTCCTGGTTTTCGATGTAGACATTATTCAGCTTTACGATGATGAAGTTCTCTGGTATACCTGCTTTTTCGAATCGGCCACCAAGAATTTTTTCCACGCGAACGCCGTAGCGTAAGCCCATGCGACGCTTCTCTGATGAGGTAAGGTCAGAGAGTTCGGCGCCAAAACTGCGTTTGATCTCTTCCTCTCGGGTGAGCATTTCTGTCGTTCCCAGTTTATTTTTTAAAAGCAATTCAAACTGTTTGTTCGTTCCGTTGCGGTTCACAATCACACCGAGCTGCTCGCCAGGACGGTGCTGCCCAATGACCTCAGTGAGGTCTGCGCCGGTGTTCACCGCTTTGCCAGCGATATTGATGATTACGTCGCCCTTTTCGATACCCGCATCGTCTGCTGCTCCACCTTCAATGATATTTGCCACATAGACGCCGCTGTTTACTTTGAGATCCAATTCGCTTGAAAGGGCAGGGGTGACCTCGTTGTAATTGATTCCCATAAAAGCACGCTGAACACGACCGAACTCTTTGAGATCCCCAACCACCTTCAATACAAGATTGACCGGAACGGCAAAGCTGTAGCCTTCGAAGGATCCGCTGCGTGAAGAAATCGCCGTATTGATTCCTACCAGCGCTCCAGCAGTGTTGACGAGTGCCCCACCCGAATTGCCAGGGTTGACCGCGGCGTCTGTTTGCAGGAAGCTTTCAATAGCGCTTTGCTCGTCGATGATGTTTATATCGCGTCCCTTTGCTGAAATGATTCCTGCGGTGACCGTGCTGGTTAAGTTGAATGGATTTCCGACGGCTAGGACCCATTGGCCGAGGCGGACTTGGTCTGAATTGGCCACAGTTACTTTTTTCAAACCAGAAGCATCAATCTTCAAAAGCGCAATATCCGTGGTTGGATCAGTACCTACGAGCGTTGCGGAATACTCATTATTGTTGGCTGTGGTTACCGTAATCTCTTTAGCATCTTTAATCACGTGGTTATTCGTAACGATGTAGCCGTCTTCGCTTAAGATTACACCTGAACCTGAACCTTGCACCTCATAACGCTGTGGGGAAGAAGGTCGACCAAAGAATAAATCACTAAAAGGGTTGTACACGTTTTGCACACGTTCAGCAGTGGTCTTCACATGGACGACGGCCTCAACGGTACGTTCAGCGGCTTCGACGAAATCTGTTGGAATTGCTGCAGCTGCAGCAGGCATATTATTGGAAGTCTGCTGTGCCGTGCTCGCGGAGGATTGCTCGATCACTACGGTCTTTCCGGTCAGTCCTAAAGCTTGAGCCCCAGTAAGTGCGGCGATACCTCCCACGATGGCGAATCCAAGGGGTAATGCGAAAGATTTTAGGGTATGTTTCATCTATGACGTAATTTTAAGTTTGCTTGCGAGAAGTTATTCAAATCTCACGCCAAACAGGCGCATTTTGTACCCTGTAGCCCCTAACTTTAACGCCTTTTAACATCGAAACCAGCATGAAGCGCTTGACTTTTTACAAATACCAGGGTGCGGGAAATGATTTTATCCTTTTTGATGCACGTGAGGGTTTTCCTGAGGTGTCAAACGCGCAGATTGCCGCTTGGTGCGACCGACATTTTGGCATCGGTGCTGATGGGTTAATGCTTTTGCAGGCCCCAACACATTCCGGTGACCAATTTTACATGAAGTACTACAACGCCGACGGAAACGAGAGCACCATGTGTGGCAATGGCGGTCGCTGCATTGCCAGATTTGCTTCTGATTTAGGTGTTTGCCAGGATACGGCAAGATTTCATGCAGTCGATGGTGCGCATTGGGCAGAGATTCGACCCGATACGGTTACCCTTGGCATGGTCGACGCTTCGGCAGTTGTCTCGCGACTAGATGGCTGTTTTGTCGATACGGGTTCTCCACATCACGTCGAGCAGCAAAGCTTTACCGACCGCTTTGTAGAGGTCGCTCGATCGAAGCGTGAAGCCTATGGACCACAAGGAAGCAATGTCAACCACATCGAACTTCGCGGGTCTCAATCCCTAGCGATTCGAACCTTTGAGCGAGGGGTGGAGGATGAAACGTTAGCCTGTGGTACTGGTGCTGTTGCAGCTGCCATGGTTGCCGTATCAGAAGGATGGATTGCTGCTACGCCGGTGAAAGTGTCTGCCTTAGGTGGAGAGCTTGAGGTGGGGTTCGAAGGAAAAGGACCATTTACAAAGGTGTGGCTTAAGGGCCCTGCCGAGTTTGTTTTTAAAGGAACCCTGGAACTATGATACCAGTAAAAGGCATCGGCCTATTACGCGCGCCAGAACGAAGCGATTTGGATTGGTTACACAGCTTGGAGAACAATCCAAGCCTCTGGTATCTGGGGTATTCAAAAGAACCCTTCAGCCGTGAAGTGTTGCGAAACTATTTGGAACAGCAGCCAGGCTCATTACTCCGTGATGGACAGATCCGATTAGTGTTAGAGCACGATGGTGCCCCAGCAGGTGCTTTGGATTTATACGACTATGATCCTTTCGCGCGAAAAGCAGGTGTGGGCATTGTCTTAGACGATCAGCACCGTGGTAAGGGCTGGGCAAAAGAAGCTATGATTGCGTTCGAACAGTATGTTTTTGGAACGTTAGGTCTGCACAGCTTATTTGCGATGGTACCGGGAAAAAACGAAGCCTCTTTAGCCTTGTTCGAAGGCTTGGGCTATAAGAAGATTGGCGAATTAGACGACTGGGTATTGCACAACGGTGAATATGAAAGTGCGTTGCTCTACCAAAAATTGAAAGTATGAAAAAAGTAATGTTGCTCATCGTAGGAGTAGTCATCCCATCTGGGCTTATCTACGCGGTATGGGTCGGGTTCGGAGCATTGTTTGAGCCGAATGTGAATCCTGAATTGGCGCCTTATGAGTTGTATGTGGAGGATTCGACGACAACTGCGATGGTCTATGACCAATTAGTTACGGATCACGTATTGCTTACTCCGGAGGGCTTACCTCTTCTCGCCAATCGTAAGGGCCTTGAATGGCCACGTCCTGGACATTATGTGATTACAGAAGATATGTCCAGCAACAGCATCGTTAATATGCTTAAAGCGGGGCTACAGACACCTGTGAAGGTAAATTTCAACAGTGCAGCCACTTTGGAGGAGATTGCACAGAAGCTCAGCGAGCAACTTATGGTCGATGCCTCTGCACTTCTTGATGCTTTGAAAGCACCGATGACAGGGTGGGAGGGACCGCTTGCCCTTGGCGCATACCTGCCGGACACCTACGAGATGTATTGGAACGCCTCAGCGAGTAGTGTCACCGAAAAGCTGTATCAAAATACGGTTGCATTTTGGACACCTTCACGAGTCAAGCAAGCAAAGTCTATGGGTCTTACACCTGGAGAGGTGAGTACCCTAGCTTCGATCGTGATGAAAGAGAGCAGTAAGGCTGATGATCGTCCAAATGTGGCTCGACTCTATCTGAACCGTTTAGATAAAGGGATGAAGCTTCAAGCCGATCCGACGGTGATTTTCGCGATGAAACGCCTCGATCCTTCGGTTGAGGTTCGCCGTGTTTT
>Ga0209137_1003747_pt1 | contig 12504 bp, 12 predicted proteins | sample SaaInl5LU_22_DNA_FD_184642 | JGI IMG/M metagenome (GOLD analysis project Ga0209137, IMG submission 184642) | Marine microbial communities from expanding oxygen minimum zones in the Saanich Inlet - ESP_105LU_22_DNA (SPAdes) (version 2) | ecosystem: Environmental > Aquatic > Marine > Intertidal... | reverse complement strand
AGCCACTTGTTGACCGCATTAGAGGCGTGTGTAGCATAGCAGTGGCCTGACTTGATATACTGTGGAAACAGCCACTCATCATCGGCCTGTGTCAGGTTCTGTTCCAATGCCTGTTTTGCGTAGCCAACCAGTGGCAGCACTCGTTCACTGGTCTTATTCTTAAGCCTCCTGGCGGAATTAGGCCTGATATTGATTAGGCCACTCTCTAAATCGATATCATCTAGTCTCAACCCTACGATCTCAGCTAGTCTACAGCCGGTTTCACCCAGCATAGGCATCAGGAGCTTGACCGCACTGCCTGATGCCAGAGCTTTGGCATATCCATACTTCAATTGCTCATTGGTGAAGGTGCCTCGCTTGAATATATCATCACCTTCATTGCGAATGAACAGTCTGGTGAATGGATTGCGCTTGTCCAAATCCAATTCAGAATATGCATAGTTCATAATAGCTGAGAGGCTGTTGATCCTACGTCTGATGGTAGCTGTCTTGTTGCCCTTCATTTCCAAGTAATGGACAAACAGCTTGGCATCTTGCCGTGTGTAATCCCTGACATCTCGATCACCAGCCAAAGATAGGAAGGTGCTCAAAGCAACACGAGGTGGTGTTTGATCTATCTGTTTCAACGCCAGATACTCAGCAGCTATCTCTGACAGAGACACATGTCTTGGTTGGAAACTTTTAACGATGGTAGAGATATTTACTGGAGAGGCATCTGTCGTAGCACTCCAGGCACCCTCCAGTACATCACTCAGACGTTTAGAAAATGCCTCAGCTTCCAGTAGATCTTTCGACAGTGCCTGCCTGATGAACTGCCCATAGGAATTAACTGCATGTTTAGGCACACGTCGATTATAGTAATAAGTGCCGGAACGACAAATTGTGTACGGGATGTGTGACACGATGAACCTCCTCGATAGAATAACCCGAGGAATTTCAATAAGTATTTCTGAAATATTGGTGCGGTCGGGGGGACTCGAACCCCCACGAGTGTTACCTCACAGCGACCTCAACGCTGCGCGTCTACCAATTCCGCCACGACCGCGTGGTTTGACGCTGCATAGTCGAGGGCTGCCGGAGGCTCAAGAGGGAAAATTGCGCCACCTCAAAACTTACGCCCTCCCGCCACTCCCCAGGTTTGCAAATGCACCGTTCCCATTGGGTCAGCTTTGATGCCATTGACAAAACCGAGCGCCGAGGGGACGGTGCCCGCCTAATCTTAGCAGACGGCGCATCTGTCCCGGTCAGCCGGAGCCACATGCCACGTTTGCGTGCGAAAGGCATTGTGTGATGGTCGAATGGATCACCTCGGAAAATCCAGTGGGATATGAAGAGGCCGTGCGCTGGATGGAAGCGCGGGTTGCGGATATTTTGGCGGGCCGCGCCTCTGAGGCGATTTGGCTTTTGGAGCACCCTCCTCTTTACACGGCTGGCACCAGCGCCGATGCCAAGGATCTCACAGATCCGGATCGCTTTGACGTGTTTCAAGCGCAGCGGGGCGGGCAATATACCTATCATGGGCCCGGCCAGAGGGTGATCTATGTGATGCTCGATGTTGGAAAGCGCGGGCGGGACGTGCGCAAGTTTGTGCAGCAATTGGAAGATTGGGTCATCCGAACCTTGGCTGAGTTCAACGTCACAGGCGAGATTCGCCCCGGCCGGGTCGGCGTATGGGTCACACGGCCCGACAAGCCTCTGCACCCCAGCGGCGCTCTGGCAGAGGATAAAATCGCGGCCATCGGTATCCGCCTGCGCAAATGGATCAGCTTTCATGGAATTTCCATCAATGTTGAACCCGATCTGGAGCATTTTTCCGGCATTGTCCCCTGTGGCATCGCCGAGCACGGGGTGACGTCCCTTGTGGATCTTGGCCTGCCGGTCACCCTTGCCGATGTTGATCTCGCCCTGCGCCGCAGCTTTGACGCGGTATTTTCAGAGCAAGCCGCCACGTAACGCGCATCGAAATCGGCTCTTGAGATTTGGCGCAAACCTATCGGGCGGCACGGGCCTACCCCCTGCGCCATTTTAACCCATAGAAAACCTCCATCACCGCGTTGCGCTGCGGGCCTGTGGAATGTAGAGACTATAGCAGAAAGAGGCGGGACAGCTGCGAGTCGGCTGTTCTGTTTTGGTAGTCAATAAACGGGAGAGCCTGATGGCCGATGCAGCCGTACACGGACACGACCACGAAGATAACCGCGGTTTCTTCACACGTTGGTTCATGTCCACCAATCACAAAGATATTGGTATCCTTTACCTTTTGACCGGCGGCTTGGCCGGTTTCATTTCCGTCGCCTTCACCGTTTACATGCGGATGGAGCTTATGGAGCCAGGCGTGCAATATATGTGCATGGAGGGCGCGCGGCTCACCGCCGCTGCCGTGGGCGATTGTACACCGAACGGTCACCTGTGGAATGTCTTGATCACCGGCCACGGCATCTTGATGATGTTCTTCGTGGTGATTCCAGCGCTATTTGGTGGATTTGGTAACTATTTCATGCCCTTGCAAATCGGTGCGCCTGATATGGCCTTCCCACGCATGAACAACCTATCCTACTGGATGTATGTTGCTGGGACCACGATGGCGGTGCTCTCTGTGATCACCCCCGGCGGGAATGGACAAGCAGGCTCGGGCGTGGGCTGGGTGCTCTATCCGCCGCTCTCGGTCAATGAAGGCGGCATGTCTATGGACTTTGCCATTTTTGCGGTCCACCTCTCTGGGGCCTCTTCCATTCTGGGCGCGATCAATATGATCACAACTTTCCTTAACATGCGCACACCCGGCATGACCCTGTTCAAAGTCCCGCTGTTTTCTTGGTCAATCTTTGTGACCTCTTGGCTGATCCTCTTGGCCCTGCCTGTTCTGGCCGGTGCGATCACCATGTTGTTGACGGACCGCAACTTCGGCACGGCTTTCTTTGATCCGGCCGGCGGTGGGGATCCCATTCTTTACCAACATATTCTGTGGTTCTTTGGGCATCCAGAGGTTTACATTGTGATCCTGCCTGCTTTCGGCATCGTCTCCCATGTCATTGCAACCTTCTCGAAAAAACCTGTCTTCGGCTATCTGCCGATGGTCTGGGCGATTATTGCAATTGGCGCTCTGGGCTTCGTTGTTTGGGCACACCACATGTACACCGTGGGCATGTCACTGACGCAGCAATCCTACTTCATGTTGGCCACAATGGTCATCGCGGTGCCGACCGGGGTGAAAATCTTCTCTTGGATCGCGACTATGTGGGGCGGCTCAATCGAGTTTAAAACACCAATGCTCTTTGCAACAGGGTTTGTCTTCATGTTTACCGTCGGCGGCGTGACCGGCATCGTTCTGTCGCAGGCTGCGGTCGACCGGGCCTATCACGACACCTACTATGTGGTTGCACACTTCCATTATGTGATGGCAATTGCGGCCGCCTTTGGCATTTTCGCAGGGGTCTATTTCTACCTGCCAAAAATGGCTGGCCGTTGGTACAATGAAACCCTTGGCAAGATTCACTTCTGGATGTTCTTCATCGGCACAAACATCACCTTCTTCCCGCAGCACTTCCTCGGGCGCCAAGGTATGCCACGCCGCTATATCGATTATCCTGAGGCTTTTGCCTATTGGAACTATTGGTCAAGCTGGGGCGCCTTCCTCTCCTTCGCCTCCTTCTTGTTGTTCATCGGCGTCATCGCCTATGCAGTCTTTGCAGGGCGCCGGGTCACCGCGAACAACCCATGGAACGAATGGGCCGATACGTTGGAATGGACTATCCCATCACCACCACCTGAGCACACATTCGAAATTCTTCCAAAACAGGAAGATTGGGATAAAAGCTCCGCGCATTAATCGCCATGTGCTGGACGTAATAGAAAAGGCCTCGGATTTCCGGGGCCTTTTTCATGTCATGCCTCAATCACTGGGGTCTTATGAAAGACCTCTGTATAACGCCATTTCAACATGAAATGAGGGCAGCGCCGGCCTGGGCGGGCGCATCGTGTGGCCACCGGGCAAAGTGTTTTGGCCTGGCGGTTGGGGTATGCAGAGGCCTTTATGACATTATGGCGCAGTGGACCTTAGAGGTTTTCAGTTTACCTTCAGGCCATGCCCTATGAATGGTCCAGCCCTCCAGAATGCGCGCAGCTTGGCGCGGCATCCAGTCACCAGCCCGGTCTTCGGCTGTCGCTCAGCGCACATAATGCGCTCAGCCGGGAAGGGTTTGCTGGGTTCATTGGCGCCACTGCGGCCCTCATGGCTGTGCCGCTCTTGGCGTTTTTAGGCCATACGGTGCTTTGGGTCATCGCCGCAGCCCTTGGGAGCGCCCTTTGCGCGATTTGGCTGGCCCTCAAAGCCAGTTGGCGACGCGGTCAAGTGCGAGAAGAGTTTGAACTTTGGAGTGATCTGGCCATTTTGCGCCGCATCAACCCCAATGGTCAGTTGCAAGAATGGCGCGCTAACCCCTATTGGGTGGAGGTGCACATGAGCAAGGATGATGGGCCCGTTCCAGACTATCTCACCCTACGCGGTGGTGGGCGTGTGGTGGAAATTGGCGCATTTTTGTCGCAAGAAGAGCGGCCGCTTTTGGCCGCTGATTTGCAATCGGCCTTTCTCAACGCTGCAAGGCAAGTGTGACTGAGGGGCTCAATCAGCCCCTGCGAAAGCTGCGGGCCGATCAGCTCAGTTGCGCCTTCACCATGCCGCCAACTTTGCCAAAATCAAGCTGGCCTGTGTATTTGGACTTCAAAACGCCCATGACCTTACCCATATCGCGAATCGAATTCGCCCCGGATGCGGTGATGGCCTCGGCAATCGCCTTTTCGACCTCTTGCTCGCTCAATTGCCGCGGCAAGAATTCTTCAACAATGACGATCTCAGCCCGTTCTTTTTCCGCCAATTCAAGCCGCCCACCCTCTTCATAGGCCCGCGCGCTTTCTTGGCGTTGTTTGACCATTTTGCTCAAAATAGCCAATAAATCGTCATCAGAGACCCCCGCATCGGTTCCCTCTGACCGCGCATCAATGTCGCGATCTTTAATCGCCGCATTGATGAGACGCAGTGTCATCAATCGCGTTGCATCCTTGGCCTTCATCGCTTCTTTCAGCGATACGCTCAAACGATCCCGCAAACTCATGATCCAATCATCCTCGACCTGTTAAGATCACAGTCTATAACCGCTGAACAATCGTTTTACAACGCCGATGGCGCCGCCTGACCCTTGACCCCCGACGCGTCAACGACTAACACCAGCGCAATCTGCCAGGGGTATTTTCATGACAATGTCATCGAACCAAAAACCGACTGCTTGCCTTGTGCTTGCGGACGGATCCATTTTTTACGGCCACGGCTTTGGAGCCACAGGTACCACCGTTGCCGAGCTTTGTTTCAACACCGCTATGACAGGCTATCAGGAGATCATGACAGACCCCTCCTATGCCGGCCAAGTCGTCACCTTCACCTTCCCGCATATTGGCAACACTGGGATCACATCAGAAGATGATGAGACCGCAGATCCTTTTGCCGCTGGCATGGTGGTAAAATGGGATCCAACCGAGCCCTCAAGCTGGCGCGCACGCGAAGAGCTCGCCCCTTGGCTTGCCGCGCGCGGACGCATCGCGATAGGTGGCATTGATACCCGCCGCCTCACCCGCGCCATCCGCCAACAAGGTGCGCCGCACGTGGCTCTGTGCCACAGTCCAGACGGCGTGTTCGATCTGGAGGACCTTCTGGCGCAGGCCAAAGGATTCGCCGGTCTCGAAGGTTTGGACCTGGCCAAGGATGTCAGCTGCACACAGTCCTACAAATGGAATGAGAAACGCTGGGCTTGGCCGGAAGGCTATGTTGCCGAAGAGGCGCCCAAATATAAGGTTGTCGCCATTGATTACGGCGCAAAACGTAATATCTTGCGCTGCTTGGCCTCCGTGGGCTGCGATGTCACTGTGCTGCCCGCATCGGCCACCGCAGAAGATGTTTTGGCGCACCAGCCCGATGGGCTTTTCCTATCCAATGGCCCAGGCGATCCCGCCGCCACAGGCAGCTATGCTGTGCCGATGATCCAGGCGGTGTTGGCACAAAGCACAATCCCCGTGTTTGGCATTTGCTTAGGTCATCAAATGCTGGCTTTGGCATTGGGTGCAAAAACCATCAAGATGAACCACGGACATCATGGCGCGAACCATCCTGTGAAGGATGTGCAAAGCAATAAGGTCGAGATCACCTCGATGAACCACGGGTTTACCGTGGACAGCCAATCTCTGCCCGAGGGTGTGGTGGAAACTCATATATCGCTATTTGATGGCTCCAATTGCGGCATTCGCATGGCGGATCGTCCGGTCTTCTCGGTACAATATCACCCTGAAGCCAGCCCGGGACCCCAGGACAGTTTCTATCTGTTTGAAAATTTCGCAGCTGAAATGGAAAAGTCTCGCGCGGCCTAAAATCTTAAACCTTACCTTAACATCCAGCCCTCAAACTGTCGCAACCAATCGCAGTTTGAGGGAAGGTCACTTTGGATTACAACACTCCTTCTTCCCCCACCGGCGCATTGCAGCCCCCCCGCACCGGTCATTGGGATCCGCCGGATTTGCTGGAGTTCCTGACTGAAGCGAACCTGCTGCCCCCCGCGGCCTATCTGCAATTGCAAAACCGCGATTTGGACGGTAACGCCTCTGAGAGCGACACATTAATTTCCCTTGGCCTCATTGACGCGACCCGCTTGGCGCAATTGCAAGCGGAACGTTTGGGGGAGGGTTAAATCGATCTCACCTATTTCCCACCGAACCCAGATTTGCTCAAAATTCTTGGTCCGGCCAACGCCCTGCAAATGGGTGTGTTGCCTTGGCGCCTGAGCGCAGATGTGACTGTCATCTTGACCGATCGGCCCGAACATTTTGATGACAACCAATCCTATTTGCGCCAAATATTTGGCCCGCTGCGCCGCGCCTTTACCTGCCCGGATCAAATGAGATCCTACATCACCACCACCGAAGACGCGGCGCTGATCCATCGGGCAGAACACCGCGTTGCCGCGCGTGAAAGCTGCCGCGATCTGAATTTCAAAACCTTACATGTTGCCCTGTGCAGCTTGATCGCGCTGGTTGCCCTGGCGGGTGCCTTCGCTCCTGCTATTACATTTTTGGTCTTCGCCCTGTGGGGAACCCTCACTTTGATCGCCAATATGGCGCTAAAACTCGCCACCGCGATGATGTTTTTACATCACGGAGCGCTGGCCAGTCTTAAATATAGGGGCCGCACAACCGATGCACCCCTGCCCAAAATATCCATCATGGTGCCCCTATTCAAAGAGAGTACAATGATGAGCCATCTGCTCACGCATCTGCGCCAACTCGACTATCCGAAAAATCTGCTACAGGTGATTTTGGTGATGGAACGCGATGACATCACCACAGCCAAGACCCTCGCTGGCGTCAAACTCCCGCCTTGGATCACCACGATCAACGTGCCAAACGGGACCATCAAAACAAAGCCGAGGGCACTCAACTACGCCTTGGATCACTGCCGAGGGTCGATCATTGGCGTCTATGATGCCGAAGATGCCCCCGAACCGGGCCAACTGCGCAAAGTGGCCCGCCATTTTGCCGAAAGCGACGAGAAATTGGCCTGCGTTCAGGGCACTTTGGATTTCTACAATTCGCGCTCCAATTGGTTGTCACGCTGTTTCACCATCGAATATGCCACTTGGTTTCGCATTGTGCTACCGGGTCTTGCGCGGCTCAAGCTCCCCGTGCCACTCGGTGGAACAACCCTATTTTTTCGCCGGCATATCCTGGAAGAGCTCGGTGGTTGGGACGCGCATAATGTGACGGAGGATGCAGACCTTGGCATTCGCCTAACACGTTTCGGCTATCACACAGAGCTCTTGCCCACCGTGACCCTTGAGGAGGCCAATTGCCGCGGCTGGCCGTGGATACGCCAACGCAGCCGCTGGCTCAAAGGCTATGCGGTCACTTGGGCAGTGCACATGCGCGCGCCGAAAACCCTGCTGCGGGACCTGGGTCTTTGGCAATTTTTCGGTGTGCAATTGCTCTTCGCAGGGACACTGTCACAATTTTTATTGGCCCCAGTGCTTTGGACCTTCTGGCTGGCCTTTCTTGCTCTGCCTCATCCCCTGACGGGCTTCATGCCAAGCTGGGCCTTCTACACTTTGGGCGAGATTTATTTAATGTCCGAGGTCATCAACATCATCGTTGGCATGCTGGCCTGCAATCAGGCCAAGCACCGCCATTTGCTCAAATGGGTGCCCAGCCTGCATTTCTATTTCCCGCTGGGATCTATGGCCGCCTATAAAGGCTTCCTAGAGTTGCTCTACAAACCCTTTTATTGGGACAAGACCGCCCATGGCATATCGCTTGCCACTGCTCCTGCCCCACCCCTTACCAGGCCTGAGCCCCCGCATCATGTTTGAGGCGGGTGACGAAGGCTTCGCTCAAATGCCGCTTCACCGCCTCATAGGCCGCCGGCCCATCCCGATTCGAAATTGCCAAAACAATCGCCTGATGCTCGTCCAAGGCCACAGGCCCCCGCCCCTCGACGGCAAGGGAGGTCGTCGCAAGGAGCGCCATGGAGCGATAAACCAAATCCAGCTGTTGCACCAAAAACCGGTTGTGCGACGCCAAATGCAATTGCTTGTGAAACCTCTTATTCGAGCGCGCCAAAGCGGCGGCATCCGACACCCGCTCGCGGTCTGCATCAATCATTTGTTGCAGCACATTGATCTCTTCAACCGACGCATGTTGCGCCGCCAAACGTGCCGCCAGCCCCTCAAGTTCTGTGCGCACCACATAGAGCTCAGCCATTTGATTGTGATCCAAAGAGGCAACAATCAAACTCCGGCCATCACGGGTCAAAAGGCTCTGCGTCTCCAGCCTTTGCAGCGCCTCGCGGATCGGTGTGCGTGACACGCCAAAACGTTCGGCCAATTCACTTTCCACCAAGCGACTGCCGGGCTTGTAGATGCCCACGTCAATCGCCTCCAAAATCAATCCATAAGCGTCCCCTTGAACGGGTCGGGATGCAGATGTTTCTAGCATAAATAGGCTCCTTATCGATCCTTTCGTCAACTATGGGCGAGCTGGCCGCGCCTCGCAAGCGTTTCGCCATTGAACCTGCCGCGTTATTTGGTACCAATTGCCCCATGGATTTTGACCAGTTTTCCCATATCGACACTTGGATCTTTGATCTCGACAATACGCTTTACCCGCCCAAGGTCCGGCTTTTTGATCAGATTGAAGAAAAAATGCGCCTTTTTGTCTCTAATTTTCTGGATGTTAGCCTTGAAGAGGCGGATGTGTTCCGCGCGCAGTATTGGCGCAGTCACGGAACAACCCTAGCGGGAATGATGGACCAACATGCCATGCCACCCGAGGCATTTTTGCATTTTGTCCATGACATAGATTTTTCACCATTGCCGCATTCGGCAGAGCTTTCATCGCTGATCTCCGCCCTGCCGGGTCGGAAAATCGTCTATACCAATGGCACGGAACCCTATGCGCGCCAGGTATTGCAAGCCCGTGGCTTGGAGCAAAATTTTGAAGCCGTCTACGGGATAGAGCACGCAAGTTATCGGCCCAAACCCCATGCTGAGGCCTTCGCGGAGGTATTTGCGCGCGCGGCAGTGACCCCGCATTCCGCCGCTATGTTTGAGGATGACTCCCGCAATTTGCAGGTGCCCGCAGGCCTTGGGATGAGGACGGTCTACATCTCGCCAGACACGGTCGCACCTGATTACGTCGACGCCGCGCATCAAGATTTGGAGGCCTTCTTGTCGCAATTGGTCGCAGCTTGCTTTTCAAAGCCAAGCGGCAGATTACATGAAGCTCATGGCCATATATAAAGACATTATAATCTCTGGCGGCGGCATCGCCGGGCTGACCGCCGCTGTTGCCTTTGGCGAGGCTGGGTTCGAGGTGCTTTGCGTCGATCCCACCGCACCTGTCACCGACCGAAGCCACCAAGGTGCCGATCTGCGCACCACCGCCTATTTGCAACCCGCGCAAGCTTTTTTGCAGCAAATTGGTCTTTGGCCTTTGGTCGCAGACCGCAGCGCACCGCTTCAGATCATGCGCATTGTAGATGCAGCCGGGGAGGCATTGGTCCGTAAGGATTTTAACGCGGCCGATATTTCAGATGCGCCATTTGGCTGGAACCTGGGAAATTGGGACATGCGCGAGGGGCTTTTGACACGGCTGGGCGCCCTTCCGAATGTCGACTTTCAGCCCGGCATTTCGACAATCAGCAGTCAGACGCGCAGCACCGAAGCGCGCGTTACTCTGAGCTCTTCAGAGCGTGTCTGTTGCAAAATGCTGATTGCGGCCGACGGCCGCGATAGCCCCATTCGGCGCGCTGCAAAGATCCGCGCGAAACGCACAGATTTTGGTCAATTGGCATTAAGTTTTGCGGTGAGCCACGACATCCAGCATGAAAATATCTCGACAGAGGTTCATAAAGCGGGCGGGCCTTTCACCTTAGTGCCCCTGCCCGACTTCAATGGCAAACCCTCCTCCGCTGTGGTGTGGATGGACCGCATCAGCGCGATAAAAGAGATGCAATCCCAATCCATAGAGGCCTTTAATGCGGCCATAACCGATCGTTCCGCCGGTGTTTTGGGACAACTGGAGGTGATCACTGCGCGCACCGCCTGGCCGATCATCAGCCAATTGTCGGATCATTTTTTTGCCGAGCGCACCGCTTTCATTGCAGAAGCTGCGCATGTGGTGCCACCGATTGGTGCGCAGGGCTTGAACCTAAGCTTGGGAGATATTGAGGCGCTGCTTGATCTTGCCAAGGCCGCACCGGCGCAGATTGGTGAGGCTGATATGCTAAAGCGTTACCATCAAGCCCGCCGGCCGATTGCGCAATCACGGGTGCTCGGCGTCGGGGCGCTGAACCGCGCCTCCAAGGCCGAGGGCCCCATCGCCGCCAAGGCCAGGGCCTTGGGGCTGGACGCGATCCACCGGATCACGCCCCTACGCCGCCAGCTCATGCAGTTGGGGCTGGGTATCCGCTAGCGCGCGCTTACGCGGCGAGGACTTGATCCAAAGCCTGCTCTAAACGCGCCACGCTGGCGTCTACATCATAGAGCTTATCAAGGCCAAACAATCCCAGACGGAAACTGCGATACTCCGGACCCTCGTCGCATTGCAGGGGCACACCGGCCGCGATCTGCATACCAAGCGCGGCAAAAGGTTTGCCAGATTGCATCTCTGGGCTGCTTGCGAAACTCACAACGACACCGGGGGCGCCAAATCCATCAGCGGCAACGGAGGCAATGCCGCGCTCCGCCAGGGCTGCACGCACCCGATTGCCTTGCTCCCATTGAGCATCGGCCAATTTGCCAAAACCGTAATCCTTGGTTTCGAGCATTGTATCGCGAAACCCGGTCAACGCATCGGTTGGCATTGTGGCGTGATAGGCATGGCCACCGGCCTCATAGGTCTCCATAATGGACAACCACTTGCCCAGATCCACAGCAAAGCTGTTGGACTGGCTGGCTTTCACCGCTGCAATTCCGGCCTCGGACAGCATCACCAATCCCGCAGATGGAGAAGCTGACCACCCCTTTTGCGGCGCGGAAATCAAGAAATCAACGCCGACAGCGCGCATGTCCACCCAAGCACAGCCTGAGGCGATACAATCCAGAACGAACAATCCGCCGTAACTATGCACCGCATCGGAGACCGCTTTGAGGTAGTCATCGGGCAAGATCAAACCCGCTGAGGTCTCGACATGCGGTGCAAAAACGACATCAGGTTGATCCGACAAAATCTTAGCCACAACCTCATCGATCGGCGCAGGGGCAAAGGCCGCCTGCACGCCATTGCCCACCCGCCGGGCCTTCATGACCGTTTCGCTGGCAGGAATTGAGCCGGCTTCAAAAATCTGGGTCCAGCGATAGGAAAACCATCCATTGCGCAGCACCATAACATTTTTGCCCACAGCAATCTGCCGCGCAACCGCTTCCATCCCATAGGTACCGCCGCCGGGAATCAAAGCGACGCCATCGGCAGAATACACCTCTTTTAAAATGGATGAGATATCACGCATCACACCCTGAAATTTCGCGCTCATATGGTTGAGCGAGCGATCTGTAAACACAACAGAATATTCAAGCAGGCCATCTGGATCTACGGTATCAAGCAAAGCGGTCATTTGGGCATCTCCTTTAAGGTTGGCCCATTATAAAAACCTTGGCCACAGGATGCACGGTCTATTTTGGTATGCATCTAGAGCGGGCCGAGCAGACGCTCTTCACTCAAAAGCACATTCGCCTCCACATCGCCGATACCGCGCACGGTCATAATGCGGTGGCGCAGGACCCGCTCAAAGTCCGAAATATCCCGCGCCACAACCCGCAAGCGGTAATCATAGCGCCCGAGCACATGCTGAACGGTTTGCACCTCCGGGATGGCCGTGACGGCACGTTCAAAATCCTCAAGGCTGACCTGCCCGCGCGTGGCCAATTTTACGCCCAAAAAAACCGTGACCCCGAATCCCAATGCCTCGACATT
>Ga0209137_1003746_pt1 | contig 12504 bp, 11 predicted proteins | sample SaaInl5LU_22_DNA_FD_184642 | JGI IMG/M metagenome (GOLD analysis project Ga0209137, IMG submission 184642) | Marine microbial communities from expanding oxygen minimum zones in the Saanich Inlet - ESP_105LU_22_DNA (SPAdes) (version 2) | ecosystem: Environmental > Aquatic > Marine > Intertidal... | reverse complement strand
CGCGGAAATCAAGCTTCTGGAAATACTTGCAGGCTCTGGCACGGCGTTCTCTGAGACCCTCGCAAGCTACCGGATGGTTATCTTGGTGCTACTCATTTTTGCGACCGCTCTACTTATTGCCGCACTCACTTTTTTGCTAATGCTTGTGGGCCTGAACAAACGCATGGCGACAATTGAGCGTGCAGGAATGGAAGTGAACAGCCTGTTGATTAGCCGCGAAGAAAACACGGTTTATCTCAACAATATGGAATTTAAGCTTACCCCTGCGGCGATCGAAACCCTAAGTGTCTTGGCCGAAGCGCGTATGGACGGAGACATCCTGAACGGCGCCGAACTGGAGGCAATGATATCTGGGCGCCTTTCATCAGATTGCGACGAAGCAGCAGGCGCAACACGGATCAAACGACTTCGAGATGCACTAGGCAACCAAATGGTCAGCGAGTTACTGGTCAAAAACATCGCGCGCAAAGGCTATATGCTGTCGATCGATAGTACCGTCATAAAGATGGTATAAATGGCAACCCCGGCAGGATTCGAACCTGCAACCTGCCCCTTAGGAGGGGGCTGCTCTATCCTGTTGAGCCACGGGGCCGTGCGGATGTGACCATCGGATAAATGCTTGCTCCATTCAACCCTTGGACTTTGTTAATGATCGCCGCTAACATTCAATAGATTGAAATACTGAGGGACGACCGCTGTGACGTCTAAAAGGCCACTTACCCTGCGCGATGTATCTGAAGCATCGGGCGTTTCTGAAATGACTGTTAGCCGCGTGCTACGTAACCGCGGAGATGTATCGACCTCTACCCGAGAGAAGGTGTTAGCCGCCGCCAAAGAGCTTGGCTATGTTCCCAACAAAATCGCAGGATCGCTTGCGTCACAGCGGGTCAATCTAGTTGCAGTCATCATTCCATCGATGTCCAACATGGTCTTCCCAGAAGTGATGATGGGCATCAGTGAAGTGTTGGACCAGACTGACTTACAGCCAGTTGTTGGCATCACACATTACAAGCCCGGCAAAGAAGAACAGGTCCTTTTCGAGATGCTGTCATGGCGTCCTTCGGGCGTTATCATCGCCGGACTTGAGCATTCTGATGCGTCCCGTGCCATGATGAAGGCAAGTGGCATTCCAATCGTCGAAATTATGGATGTCGATGGTACACCTGTAGACAGCTGCGTTGGGATTTCGCACAGGCGCGCTGGCCGAATGATGGCCGAGGCAATTGCGAAAGAAGGATACAAACGGATTGGTTTCCTTGGCACTAAAATGCCCATGGATCACCGCGCCCGCAAAAGGTTCGAAGGGTTCACGGAAACCCTTGCAAAGCACGGTATTGAGATCGCAGATCAGGAATTTTACGATGGCGGCTCAGCCCTTGCTAAGGGTCGCGAGATGACTGAGGCAATTCTATCACGTACGCCCGATTTGGATTTTCTTTATTATTCAAATGACATGATTGGTGCGGGTGGCCTCCTGCATTTGCGCGAGAAAGGCGTTGATGTCCCGTCTGATGTGGGGCTGGCGGGCTTCAACGGGGTTGAACTGCTGCAAGGCCTACCAGCCAAGCTGGCGACGATGGATGCGTGCCGTCTTGAAATTGGTCGCAAAGCGGCAGAAATTATCGCCGCGCGCTACAGCGCGGAGGCACCTCAGGACCCACAGATCATCGAGCTTGAGCCGATAATCTCTGCAGGGGACACCCTACACAGGTAATTAACGACCCGGGATGGTGCCGCGCTTTTCGCCCGCGCCGTCCCACGTCTCAATCAACTCAACAGCCTCTGCGGCGGTATCGACAAAACGGAACAGGTCCAGATCATCAGCAGCAATGGTTCCAGCATCCGCCAACGCGTCCCAGTTGATAATTTTTTCCCAAAACGCACGGCCAAACAATAAGAACGGCACGCGCTCCATCCGGCCTGTTTGAATAAGCGTCAGTGCCTCAAACAGCTCATCAAGCGTGCCAAAACCACCAGGGAACACGGTAATTGCTTTGGCGCGCATCAAAAAGTGCATCTTGCGGATCGCAAAATAATGAAAGTTATAACAAAGCTCGGGCGTTACATATTCATTCGGTGCTTGTTCAAACGGCAATACAATATTCAGACCGATTGATCGGCCACCTGCATCAAGCGCACCGCGATTTCCTGCCTCCATAACGCCCGGGCCACCACCGGTGACGATCATGTTCTCACCATCACTGCCTTTAAGGGTCATCAGCCGGGCAAACTCGCGCGCCTCGTCATAAAACACCGATAGATCAGCAAGCGTTTTGGTACGGGCCTCCGCCTTTTTTGATGGCTCAACAATGCGTGCACCGCCAAACATCACGACGGTTGATTTGACGCCTTCTTCATCCAGACCAAGTTCGGGCTTTAGCAACTCAAGTTGAAGGCGCATGGGGCGCAGCTCTTCGCGGCACATAAACGCGTCATCAGCAAACGCCAGCGCATAAGCAGGGCTGCGCGTTTGCGGCGTATCAGGGATATGGCTGGCGGCTTCACGGTCTTCGGTACTGCCGCGTAAAGTATGCTTGCGGTGCTTCGTCATAGAATGGCCTTCCTGATTGCGCCGATTACCCCTTGTGTCTATATCCTCCGATAATCTGTGACCAGTCACCAATTGGAGAGACACATGTCAAACGCCCAACTCGAGACCGCCATTGAAGCTGCATGGGATGCACGTGATACCATCACACCGTCCACCACTGGCGAAACCCGCGATGCTATTGAGAGCACCTTGGCTGCTTTGGATAGCGGCAAACTGCGTGTCGCTGAAAAGACCGATGATGGCAGCTGGCATGTGAACCAATGGGCGAAAAAGGCCGTACTTTTGGGCTTCCGCATCAAAGACATGGAACAGCACGAAGGTGGCCCACAAGGCGCTGGCTGGTGGGACAAAGTTGATAGCAAGTTCAAAGGTTGGGGCGATGCCCAGTGGAAAGACGCAGGCTTCCGCGCAGTGCCAAACTGTGTGGTGCGCAAATCAGCGTTCATCGCCCCAGGTGTTGTGTTGATGCCATCATTTGTGAACCTCGGTGCGTATGTCGACGAAGGCACCATGGTTGATACATGGGCAACTGTTGGTTCTTGCGCACAGATCGGCAAGAACGTTCACCTGTCTGGCGGCGTTGGCATCGGCGGTGTGTTAGAGCCGATGCAGGCAGGTCCGACAATCATTGAAGACAATTGTTTCATCGGCGCGCGCTCTGAAGTTGTTGAAGGCTGCATCGTGCGCGAAGGCTCTGTTTTAGGCATGGGTGTGTTCATCGGCCAATCGACAAAGATCCTTGACCGTGAAACAGGCGATGTCTTTTACGGCGAAATTCCCGCAGGTTCCGTTGTTGTTGCAGGCTCAATGCCGTCCAAAAACGGCGTGCACCTTTACTGTGCCGTAATCGTGAAAAAGGTCGACGCAAAGACCCGCTCAAAGACATCTATCAACGAGCTGTTGCGTGACTGATAAACCCAAAAAAGAAAAGCGCCCCCACTTCGTCTATACCTTGCTGGTCCAAGTGGGCCGCAAAGATGGTGACGGCTTGCCTGATGGGGCAACCGGCGGGGCGCTTATGCTTTATTCATCGGGCGTGGATGAGGCCGAAGCAGTGCGCGAGGCCGTCGCTATCTTAAAGCAAGCGGACCTCGCCCCACTGGATGTTTCGGGCTATGGCACCCTTGAGGAACGCCTTGCCGAAGGACACGATATTTCGGATGACGAGCGCGCATTGATGCAGCGAGCGTTGGACGAGAATTCAGTCGTTGTGGCTCAACTAACCCCTTTCTTTGACGAACAGAAATAGCAGGGGCCAACGTGCCTTACTGCGGGTTCGTTCCAAACCATTTTCGATAAAGGCGCGCGTAGGTTCCATCTTCGCGCAAGCGCAGCAACAGCCTGTTCACAGGCTCTGCGAGGCTACTGCCTGAGGCCAGAGCAAAGCCATAGTTTTCACGCATAAACACAGGCCCCGCCATCTGTCCGACACCCTCACCTATCGTTGAAGTGTAGTAGGTCAAAACCGGACTATCAAAAACCGCAGCGTCTGCTTTGCCGCTTTCAAATGCCTCAAGCAGACCGCCCAAACCTTCATAGCCCACATAGCGGATATCGCGCCCGTCCAAGAAAGCCGCCGCGGTCGAACCTTCAACTGTTGCGATCCGCTGCCCATAAAGATCATCCGGTCCGTTAATCGATGATGTAATCGCATTCACGGTCAAAACCGATGTAATTTTCGCCACAAAAACAGACACAAGAAACAACGATGCAACCACTAGGAACGTGCCCAGAATGCGCCCCAACGCAGTACGTGGTACGCGCTCCTCAAAGCCCCCATTCACCACAAGATTAAGCGCCCACCAAAACGCCGGAAACGCCATCTGTTTGGCGGTGCCTTCAAAGTACGGCTGCGCATTTCGCTCAAGGCGCCACATGATCATGCCGCCGCCGAACAACAGCGCAAACGCCCCAATGACCGCCAATAACACATCCGTCGAAAACAGAATGGACCAGATGCTAAGACTATTGCCACCCGCCGGCACCATGATCTGTAAACCGCTGGCAAAAATAGGGCGCGAGAAATCAAACACTTCTTCGCGCGCAGAGGTGACCGAGATGTTCGCAACTGCTAAATCCGCACGCCCTGTCTCAACTGCGTCCAGCATATCCGCAAACTGCTCAAACCGGATAATTTCCGTTTCACGGCCAATGCCCTGAGCCACTTCACCCCACAGATCAAGACTAAAGCCCGTCTCCTTGCCCCCTTCCACAAGTGAAAAGGGCGCGCGCGTGACTGTCGCGACCACAATGGGATCAACTGCCTGAGGGGTACCAACGGTTGGCAAAACAATCAAAGCGAGGGTAACAAAAAACCGATAAAACATGCCAAATACCTAACTCAGCAAAGCGCCATTGCAAAGGCTCAAGCGTGACACCTGCGCTTAGGTTTGCATCCGCCTAATCCCGACGGTAGGTAAAACTGTCTACAACAGTCAGGTGCGCCAATGTCCCCAGTCGATCCCGTTCAGCTTACCGCCGATCTTGTGCGTTGCCCCAGTGTAACGCCCACGGAAGGCGGCGCGCTTGTGTTGCTTGAGAAGCTACTTTCTGAGGCGGGATTTGAGTGTACGCGCGTTGACCGTGGTGAGACCGCAAACCTATTCGCCCGTTGGGGAACCAAAGGTCACAGCAAAACGTTTGGCTTTAATGGTCACACGGACGTGGTCCCAATTGGCGACGCAGCCGCTTGGAAATTTGACCCCTTCGGCGCCGAGGTTGTGGACGGCACGATGTACGGCCGTGGCACAACTGATATGAAATCAGGCGTAGCAGCATTTGCAGCAGCCGCCATTGACCACGTGCGCGACACACCGCCCGACGGCTCGTTGATTTTGGCCATTACAGGCGACGAAGAAGGCCCTGCGTTGGACGGAACCATCGCTTTACTAGAGTGGATGGACGCGCAGAACGAACAGATGTCCGTCTGCCTTGTGGGTGAGCCAACCTGCCCCGATGAGATGGGTGACATGATGAAAATTGGGCGTCGCGGTTCGCTCACTGCGTGGTTCACGGTGACTGGCAAACAGGGGCACGCGGCGTATCCGCACCGCGCCAACAATCCGCTTCCTGCCATTGCGCGCCTCGTTGACCGTATCGCAAGCCATGAGCTGGACCAAGGTAGCGATCACTTTGATCCATCAACCATTGCCGTCGTCACAATCGATACGGGCAACCCCGCAACAAACGTCATACCTGCGGCAGCAACAGCGGCTGTGAACATCCGGTTCAATGACCTGCACAGCGGTGAAACCGTTTCTGACTGGCTGCGTGCCGAAGCTGCCGAAATAAGCAAGGCCTACGAAATTGACGTTTCAGTGGACATCAAGATCAGCGGCGAGAGCTTCATCACGCCTCCGGGTGCGCTATCCGATATGGTGGCCGCCGCTGTTCAGGCTGAGACAAACCGCGTGCCAACGCTGTCCACGTCTGGCGGCACGTCCGATGCGCGCTTTGTCAAAGATCATTGCCCAGTTGTTGAATTTGGACTGGTTGGTAAATCAATGCACCAAGTCGATGAACACGTTGAAATTGCGCATATCCACCAACTCAAAACAATCTATGCACGCATCCTTCGGGATTACTTCGCCTAGCAGGACGTGATAGGCCTCGGCCTATGAGCACACTTCCTACACGCGCCGATCTGCTACAATGGATCGAAGACAACCCGACCCAATCCAACAAGCGCGATATAGCCCGCGCGTTTGGCATCAAAGGGGCTGCCCGCATCGATCTAAAGCGGATGCTAAAGGAGCTTGAAGCAGAAGGTCATCTGGCCAAGCGCAAGCGCAGTTATTCTGATCCTGAAAAGTTGCCGCCCGTCTCTGTGTTGCAGGTGCTTGCGCCAAACGCTGATGGTGACCTTTTTGCCCGTCCGCTGGAATGGCATGGCGAAGGTGCTGAGCCCGTAGTTCTCATGATTTTGCGCGCAACCGATCCCGCACTTGGTGCCGGTGATCGCATTTTGGGCAAGCTGACCGAAGTAAAAGGCGGCGATCATACCTATGAGGCCCGCGTTATTCGGCGTATTGGGCAAGCGGCCGCAAAGGTTGTCGGCATCTTCAAAAAGTCCGCCGAAGGTGGACGCATCCAACCAATCGACAAAAAACAAGATCGCGAATGGACCGTGGCCGCAGATGCCACGGGTGGCGCAAAAGACGGTGAATTGGTCGAAGGCGAAGCCGCCGGCCCAAAGGGCCGCATGGGCCTACCACGGGCACGAATTACAGCGCGACTTGGCGACCCGACTGCGCCCAAAGCAGTGTCTCTGATCGCCATCCATCAACACGCCATCCCTGACGATTTCCCCGGCGATGTGCTGGCGGAGGCAGACGCCCACAAACCCGCCCCCTTGGGCACACGTACCGATCTGCGCGATCTGCCCTTGATCACCATTGATCCATCAGACGCACGCGATCACGACGACGCCTGTTTCGCCATGGCTGACCCTGATCCCGCAAACGCAGGTGGCCATATTCTTTGGGTCGCGATTGCCGATGTGGCCCACTACGTCACTTCTGGCTCGGAACTTGACCGCGAAGCACGCAAGCGGGGCAATTCGACTTACTTTCCTGACCGCGTCGTACCGATGCTGCCTGATCGGTTGTCTGGTGACCTGTGCAGTCTGCATGAAGGCGTGCCGCGTGCGTGTATCGCCGTTGAAATGGTGCTTGATGCTTCGGGTGAAAAACTGCGGCACCGGTTTGTGCGCGGGTTGATGAAATCTCATGCGTCCCTTCATTATGAAGAAGTCCAAGAGGCGATGGACGGCCGCGTAAATGATCGTGTCGCGCCGTTTATGGATGACGTAATCCGCCCACTTTATGCAGCTTATGAAGCACTCGTTGAGGCACGTAGGCGCCGCGGCCCGCTTGATCTTGACCTGCCCGAACGCCGCATTGAGCTTGCGGAAAACGGCGAGGTCCAGTCTGTGAATTTCAAAGATCGGCTGGACGCGCACCGCTTGATTGAAGAATGCATGGTACTTGCAAATGTCGCTGCCGCAGAAGAGTTGATCGCGCGCAAACAGCCGCTTTTGTTCCGTGTGCACGAAGAACCAAAGCCCGAGAAGTTGGAAAGCTTACGAGAAACCGCACAATCAAGCGGGTTTAATTTGGCCAAAGGTCAGGTGCTGCAAACCCGACACCTTAATAAATTGCTGAACGATGCAGCGGGCGGCGAGCACGCGGAGCTTATCAACATTAGCACCCTGCGATCCATGCAACAGGCCTACTACTTCCCAGAGAACTTTGGGCATTTCGGCTTGGCACTTCGCAACTACGCACACTTCACATCGCCAATTCGCCGCTATGCAGATTTGATTGTGCACCGCGCGCTTGTGACAGCACACGGCTGGGACAAAGATGGCTTATCGCCGTTTGATATCGAAAACCTGCAAGAAACTGCGCAACAAATCAGCGATACAGAGCGCCGTTCGATGGTTGCTGAACGCGACACAACTGATCGCTACCTTGCCGCCTATTTGACTGAACGCGTTGGCAACGAATTTTCTGGCCGGATCAGCGGCGTGGCGCGCTTTGGCCTGTTTGTGAAGCTTGATGAAACGGGCGCTGATGGTCTGGTGCCTGTGCGTACAATTGGCTCTGAATATTTCCACCACGATGCGGATGAACAGACCCTGATGGGAAGCGATACAGGCCGTGTGATCGGCCTTGGTCAACGTGTTACCGTGCGGCTTGCCGAAGCGGTCGCCATGACAGGCGGGATTGAGCTTGAACTGCTCACGATTGATGGTGAGACCATCGCCAAAGGGCCATCAGGCAAGAAACGCTATGGCCGCGGTAAGGCTGGGCCTAAAGGAAAATCTTCAGGACCAAAGGGCGGTAAATTCAAGAAGAAAGCCGCCAAAACCAAACGCAAAGTAACACGCACGCGCAGCTGATTGGGCCTGAACACGCAACAATTCGCCGCATCACTTGCGTTTGCCGCAAAAACGACGACTAATCTGCTAAGACGAGGGTACTTTATCAGGCGGGCTGAATGCTATGCGGTGCTTAAAAGTTTCGATCTTGGCGTCTTTTGCACTTTCATGTGCGCTCGTTTTGCCTGCGCAAGCCAATGCGCCAACCTCATCTTTGCGCCCGACGTTGCGCGAAATACCCCAAGCAGTACAACTGACTGCGGCGCAGGCCACCCAACCGATCACGTTACTACAAGGCCGATCCCTTCGGCCCAAAATGCGCGGCGCTAGCACGCAAGTTGCCCCCAAGAAGGAAGCCGTTTTGGTCCAAGCCAGCACCACACAAGACAACGCACGCTTCACCCGCTGGGTACGATCATTCAAATCGCGCGCACGCGCCAAAGGTATTTCACAGCGCACAATTGACAACGCATTTGAAGGCGTCCGCTATGACACAAAAATTATTGAGCGTGATCGTAACCAATCTGAATTCACCAAAACAATTTGGGACTACCTCGATAGTGCCGCTTCTGCATCAAGGGTCACAAACGGCAAAGCTGCATTGCGCAAGCACCGCAAAGCATTCGACGCGATTGAGGCAAAATACGGCGTTGAGCGAGAAATCGTTGCAGCCGTTTGGGGCCTTGAAAGCGCCTACGGAGAGTTTCGCGGAAACGAAGACATCATCGAAGCATTGGCTACTTTGGCCTTTGACGGACGGCGCGGCCGCTTCTTTGAACAGCAGTTGATCGCAGCACTTGAGATCCTTGATAACGGGGACGTCAGTCCGCGGAACATGACCGGCTCTTGGGCAGGGGCAATGGGCCACACGCAGTTCATCCCAACCTCTTATCTGGCCTATGCGGTAGATTTCACAGGCGACGGCAAGCGCGATATTTGGTCCGATGATCCAACAGATGCGCTTGCATCAACAGCGGCATATCTGAAGCGCTTTGGCTGGGTCAAAGGCATGCCTTGGGGTGTAGAAGTGCAGCTGCCACGGGGATTCAATTACGCACTGGCAAGCCGGAAGATCAAAAAGATGCCCTCAGACTGGGCAGACCTTGGTGTTCGCGATATGAGCGGGGAAAGAGTGCGGGATTATGGCGCGGCCTCGCTTCTTTTGCCCGCCGGCGCGCAAGGTGCAGCCTTTATGATCTTCAAAAACTTCAACGTGATTGAGCGTTATAATGCAGCGGACGCCTATGTGATCGGTGTGGGTCATCTGGGAGACCGGCTGAAAGGTGACGGCCCGATCCGCGCGTCATGGCCACGTGGTGACCGCGCCCTGAAATTTGCAGAGCGTAAAGAATTGCAAGAACGGCTAAGTGCCGCGGGTTTTAGCACCCAAGGCGTGGACGGTAAAATAGGACCGAACACTATTAGTGCCGTCCGCGCATATCAACGAAGCGTGGGCGCGATACCGGATGGCTACCCGTCATTAAGCATACTCAAAGCCCTGCGCTAGAGGACTTAAGTCCGCTCTAAGATCAGCATCAGATACCGGTTGTTGTAACAAAACGCACCTGCGTTACGGGTTTTGTGGTTCAACCGTTGGTCAAGCCGAACACGCCGCCGCTTACTTGAAAAGAGCCCAAATGCCCGTGTGATAAACCACCGCGTTTTTGGCTTTTTCACCTGCAACTCTGCATCGATGCGCGTCGTAGCGAAACCGATTACGTTGAAAAGCTGCTGTTCAAGATCAACAGATGGGGCGACCGCCGCTGTGATATCTTCTTCAAATGTCACAACAAACCCATGTCGCGGCACCGCATCTTGGAAGAGCTGAAGCGCGTGCCCCCCGCCAACTTTATGGTTCAAATCCTCACGGACAAAGTTTTCCGAGCGGAAGCAATCAGCGATGACAATCACGCCGCCTTTCCGCAACAAGGTATTCGCTTTCGGCAAACTTTGATCGACAGTAATATATTGAAAGCTTTCAGAGAACAGACATACATCAAAACGATCAGCCGTTTCGAAATCTTCGAACTTCATCAAATGCACACGGGCAGCAGGCGCGTTCTCGCGGCAGCGCGTTGCCAAAAATTCTGACGGCACGACAATATCAACATCATAGCCAAGATCGATCAGCTTACGCGCCGTCTCACCGGCCCCGCCCCCGATATCCAAAATACGCGCCGGTGCAGGCGGCAAAAGCTTGAAAAGTTTATCGGTATAGGCAGCCTGAGCAGCACCAAGGTTGGCGGCATTCACCTCAAGACCGGTCCATAGTCCGTAGTGAAGATTTTCAGCGCCCGTCAGCCATGACATAAATTTCAGGCCGACATCAAGTCCGATCGCACGGGTATCAATACGTTGGTTAATCATACATAAATTCGTAGTAGGACTTGGTAGCTTTTGCCAGCGCATTTAGCGTGTCGTGCTCGATCCACACTGGCGGCCCTTGTGACACGCAACGACACTGCCGATATCGCCTGCATGCGGATTGACGAATGTTGTGTCACCACACGGCGAAAGATGCAGTGTGTGATCCGCCCCGTTGGTTTGCACAAATGCGAGGGTTTGCACACCGCTTTGCAGGCCTCCACACCATGAAGCCGCACAATCCACCTGCAGGCCAATCGTGCTGCTCCAAGGCGCGACAAAGCCAGTCTTCGTCAGATAATGGCCACTAAATCGCGCTGGCGTTTGTCGCGCTTGGCGTGACTGCTTCATATCTTCTGCGGCGGTTTTCAACGCACTCTCATCAAAAAGAAAACGCCCCAAAACCACCATGTATTGCCTATCTGAATTTGCGGCTTTCAAATAAGTAGTAGCAACATCTGCGCGCAAACAACTCAGCGCCTGCGCTTGTCCCGCCGTGCAAAGCATCACCGCCAATAGCGCGCCGCGAAAAACGCTCATAGTCTATGCTGAAACTCTGCCAAAACGGCCTCGTAAACACCGCGCTTAAACGGCACAATCGCATCGACAATCTGCGATGCAGGCATCCATTTCCACGTTGAGAACTCAGGCTCTTCAGTGGCGATGTTGATCAACGCGTCATCCCCATGGAACCGCAAAAGGAACCACTTCTGTTCTTGGCCGCGATAGCGCCCTTTCCATAATTGCGGCACCAAATCATGGGGTAGATCATACGGAATCCACCCATCCGTTTCGGCCTCAACTGTTACGGCAGACGCAGGCACACCAGTCTCTTCTTCAAGCTCGCGCAGTGCGGCGACTTGGGCATCTTCACCCTCGTCTATGCCACCCTGCGGCATTTGCCACGCATCTGAAAACCGGTCCAAACGTTGTGCCATAAACACATGGCCGTCTTTGTTTGCCAGCATAATGCCAACGTTAGGACGATACGGCAGCGCCGCAATTTCATCAGGTGTCACGGTTGCTTACTCCTGCGGGCCAAGGGCACTAAGCCCTTTGAGAATATCAATCGCATAGGCCAGTTGATAATCTTCCGTGCGAAGTTCTGCGGCTGCACGCGCACGCTCGCGGTCTGCTTCAATCTGTTCAATCTCATCCTCGGTCAAGCTGTCGTTGTTAAGTGAACCGCGCAAGTCTGCCTCGGAACGTGACGCACGCGCGGGTGCATCCGTATCTTCCGCGTCCGTGGGATCTAAGCGGGGCTGTTCAACAATGATATCGGGTGACACCCCAAGCGACTGAATAGAGCGGCCCGAAGGCGTGTAGTACCGCGCAGTCGTCAGGCGGATCGCACCATCGCCACGCATCCGCATGACAGTTTGAACCGAGCCTTTACCAAAGCTTTTCGTCCCAATCACAATTGCACGGCGATGATCCTGAAGCGCACCCGCAACAATTTCAGACGCAGACGCAGAACCACCGTTGATCAAAACCACCAGCGGCTTTCCGTCAATCAAGTCACCTGGTGTGGCATTGAAACGCTCGCCCTGATTTGCCTCACGGCCACGAGTAGATACGATCTCGCCCTTCTCCAGAAATGCGTCTGAGACCCGGATCGATTGGGTCAAAAGCCCGCCGGGGTTGTTGCGCAAATCAAGTACAACACCGTTGATATCATCAAGACCACCAGCTTTCTCGATTTCCTCTT
>Ga0209137_1003743_pt1 | contig 12508 bp, 10 predicted proteins | sample SaaInl5LU_22_DNA_FD_184642 | JGI IMG/M metagenome (GOLD analysis project Ga0209137, IMG submission 184642) | Marine microbial communities from expanding oxygen minimum zones in the Saanich Inlet - ESP_105LU_22_DNA (SPAdes) (version 2) | ecosystem: Environmental > Aquatic > Marine > Intertidal... | reverse complement strand
ATTAAATTCTATAACCTCAAAGATACGAGTCTGAATTCTCTTCGTACCCTCTGTATTAGTAAGTATAATTGAGTTTTTGAATTTATTCCAATCAATCATAAATGATTTGTCCAAAATCCCACCATTCTCTTCTTTCACCAATTGGTTTAGAGCATTAATAGTGTATAAGGTATTTGATTCCTTTTTTCTATGGATTAGGATTGTATCCTCTAAGGGTTGTGGGGGCTTGAACTCGGTATTGATGTTGTAAGTTACAAACAACTCATCTAAGTTCGATTTATTCTGTAGAATGTAAATGTAGTTATATACAATTACATATGTCTCTCTGATATCTTGCAGTGTCTTTTGTAACCCCTCTTTTGTTGTAAAAGTACATAATAACTGTGTTTTCATATATAATATTTTCCTATTTAGGGTATGTTTTCAGTACCTATAAATATCAGATTATTTTTTTGGGGTAAGATTATTCCTCAGAATATACTTTAGAGGTTGCATCTGCTAATTTAGCTGCAAATCTCTTATCCAATTTCATTTCAAATTTCATCTGTCCACCATATCCAACACCATCTTCTCTAATACTTACTTCTGCAATAGGAATTACATCACTACCCACTTCAGCTCTATATCCTAAGAATGGAGGTGGGCCTGGTTCAGATACCAATTTCTCCTTAATTTCATCGTAGTTGGAAGTACCAAAAATTTCCTTCATAGTTTCTTTATCCAAAGACATATCACCAATAGCCATTGTCTCTTCTCCGTCAGATACAGCTTTTAATGGGAACTCTTCTCTAATCGTTTGCAACATACCCTCTTTCATTTTTGGGTTGTTAGCTAGAGCAGAAATACTTTCTTCGATAAATTTGGTTTGTCGTGCAGATACCTCTCTCAAATGTTGAACCGCAATTGGGTCTCCAGAAGGACCAGGTCCTTTATCACCACTCTTACCCCAACTGTCCCAATCCGCAAGTGATTTGATTGATTCTAAGATTACATTTGATTTATCTCTACTACCTTTACCATTTGAAGTATCTTGTAAAGCAGTTTCAAAATCAACACCTTTTCTTTTAAAGAAAGCTTTTAATTCTTTAGCTTTTGGAGAATCACTTTCCAATAATTGCTGAATCTGAGATTTTAGTTTTCCAGCCGTATCTACTAAATGTTCTCTTTGGTTCTCTTTATAAACATTTTGATTGATTTCATCAGGAACATCATTATCTAACCAAATAAAGAATTGTCCAGCTCCGGAGTTTAAGAAGTTTACATCTTTTGATTTTTTAAGAGATACCTCATCCAATACTTCTTCACCATTTGGTTTTTTAACTCTTAGGTACATATCGGTAGAGAATCCTTTGTTATCTGTGTAATTATCCATACCCATTGCTTCAGCTTCATCTTTGGTATCCCATGCGGATGCAGCAACTTCAGTTCCTTCACCATATTGTTTTTTCAATCTAGCTAAGATAATCTTTCTATTGTTATCCGCTGCTCTTACCCAAGTTGAATCTACAATTCTTGAGCCAGGATTATCAACATATCCACCCTTTTTGTTTTTCTTCATAAAAACATCTTTGTGGTTATTTTTCAATTCCTTTTCGTGCTCTAATATTTTTGTTTTAAAAGTATTCCACTCATCATCACTCATAGTAGCACCCATCATTGCCATCAATTCTCCAGCTTGTGCTGGTGCTAATCCAGCTCCACCTGAGATATCTGAAAAATGTTCCCACTTCTTAGTTTCATTAGTATATCTACTATTAATCATTCTTTCCAAAACTTTGATATATCTTTTTGGAAATTTAGGATTACTAACAATACCGTCTAAACTGATTGGTTCTGGTGGTGTTGGATTTGCGTTATTTTTGTTTCTTTCGTTAAATTCATCATCAGATGGTTCTAACTCTCTATTGTATTCTTCGGATTGAGTTGGTTGTACATCTCTTAGAGTTTTGGTTTTCGAACCAACATATCCATTACCTTTCTTAACATCACCAGCGTCATCGTTACTTCTATCCAAATCAGGAGCTTCATATCCAGCTTCCTTAGAGAAAATATTTGGTCCTTGAGTATCAGCTTCAATTCGATTACCATCTTTATCCACTTCTACATAAGCACCAGTATCAGTTTTTGTATATCGATTTCCACTATATCCGCTTGGATTTGTTTGATACTTTTCAAAATCATTCGCCTTTACATATTGAGGAGGTTGACCACCAATACCTTTATATTCTTTATCTTTGTCAGATTTTGCTTCTGCTTCAAATAGATTTTGGAATAATTCACTTTTGATTTCCCATAATCCCAACTCATCTAATACCTCAGATAAGATATCAATGTGTGTTGGGTTTTTGAAATCCACAATACCTTCATTGGTTCGATACGAAACCTCCGTTAATAAATCGTTTATAAATTGTTTAAATTCACTCATATTACTTTAAGTTTGGAATCCCACCAATTTTAGGAATTCTTTGTTTCCAAGTTTTATAGATTAAATCTCTATTCTTTGGGGTGATAATTTCATCATCAACCAATGATTTCAAATAATCATCCACTACCTTTTGATATGGTTGCTTTATTGTTTTTGCCTTTGAATACAATCCATGTATGTTTGCATCTACCTCTTTAGGTAATAAGAAATATTTGTAGTACAATTTAGGATTAGATTTGATTTTTCTTCTCATTGCTAAATCACCTCTCATAATCTTTGAGTACTTTGCTGATGCTGATTTGTTTCCATGAGTTAAGTGTTCGATTTCATGTCTTACCAAATCCCTCAATACAGGTTGAATTTTAGATAAAGTTCGTTCTCCATCGTTTGGATGGATTGCAATCTGAATTTCAATAGATGGGTAATCTTCATCTGCTTCAGCAGAACCATCAATATAGAATTTACCAGGTTCTACACCATCTTCGGTTACCGCAAATTTCAATTGAACTTCGGTTTCCACTCCACTTACTGAATCGTTATACTCACCTACATAAAGATACCTCTTTTCGGAATTTAAAAAATCACCAATTTTGATTGTAGGCATTGGGTCTTTACGAACCTCATACCCTTTAAACTTCTTTGGTTTTTCTTGCGTTCCACTACCATTCATAGCAGATTTGATAGTTCGGAACACATCTTTATTGATTTCTCCAACTAATTTATCGTACATTCCTTCTAAAAGTATATCTTTTAATTTCATATAATATTATAGGTATATCCTATAAATATTAAAGTTTTGAGTAATCCGTTCCCCAACTAGCCTTTATTGGAAACCCACCTTCTTCAATCAACTCTTTCAATTTAACGGCATGTTCTTTGGGTGCATCCAAAGGAAAAGAGAACAAAAACGAATCATAAGTATATAAGGTCAACTCAATGTCGGTTTGTTCAATAAACTCCAACACTCTCTTCATTGTTCTTATATTCAACTCAGTTTCGGTTGCTTGAAGGAGGTAGTTGAATAACTTTTGCGGATTCACATCTTCAATTGAGGATAGGGGGATATTACGATATAAGGTGTTCATATGCCCTCTTTGGGATACATTCTCCCACAACTTCTCAATGTACTCTCTAACCTTCTTATAATAGGGTATAGAGTCGAACTCTTCGGGTATCCCACCATAAAGGAGTTGGAAGGTGATTCCTTTGGATTCATCATAAGGAACTCCATATTGGTCCGCTAACCATTGGTGTACCGAAGTCTTTGGTAATGGATAGTGAACAATCTTACCAATGATTCGAGGGTGATATGCATCATAATCCATTTGTAGGAAGATGTGTCCCTCTTTTGGAATAAACACTTCTCTCGTTCCATCCTTTTTGTTTAGTGCCGAAAAGTTGATTCCACCAAATCGATTGGATGGACGGGAGGTAATGGTGTATGGGTTGTATTCCGTATAAAGAGTATTGTTGGATAGGTGTTTAGTGGCTTGGGGATATCTATCAAAAAATTTCTTCCCATCGACCCGAACCCCATATCGTTCGATATCTGAGAGGATAGGGATTACATCGTTATTCATCCAACTACGAGTAGGGGTAGGAAGTTCAAAGGAATTCACAAAGTTAGTTAGGTACTCACCCCATTTCATTAAAGGTGCTATCTTTCCTAAGTTTTCTCTTATACCCATTCGGGTATAATGTGAGATGAAAGGTTGTTCTTCGGGTTTGAAGTCCAACAAGCGATTCTCATCAAAGAAGGTGTAGTTGGATATATCAAAAAGATTTTGTATCTTTGTATCCATTTGTAGAAATCCTTTCTTATTCCATACCCATTTTGGTTGTTCGGAGGTTGAGAGGTCTAAATGATGGGATTTCCCATCAATATGGTTGTATATGAGAATAAAGGTGGATTGTCCCATCATAACGAACAAAAACGAAAGTTCATTGTTCATTGGATGCTTTTCCAAATCAGACCATATAGGAATGATTATCGATGGCTCATTGTTCCATCGATTTAGGAATTCTTCTTTCTCTTTGTTAGACTCTACTACAATCATTTCACAAAGATAAGAAATTTATTTGGATTATCCAAATTATTTTTTATAAAATTGTAAAAGGTTGGGTAAGTAGAGTTGAATCTTAGGAATTGTTTGAGAAGCGATTCTAACAGATGCAGAGTTCGATTTTTTAATTTCGTTAGGGTCTCCCTTAATTCTCCAATCCAATGATACATTAGAATATATTTCCGAATTTTGTAATTTTGAAAATTGTTTAGAATCTACCTCAAATATAAACGAATTCAAATCATTTGCTTTTTGAATAAAATATCTTACGATATATCCATTAATATAATCGTTTTCAGTAGGAGTTGGTATAGCAGTGGTTATCTGAGGGATTTTTAGCAATCCATCAGTTTTTCTTTTTATTAATTTATATCTACCTACTCCCATTTTATTGAACCTGTCTATATAATCCTTCAACTTGAGTTTTCCAAGTCATACCTTCTATGGTATGTGTAACTGCGTTTACTTGGAACAACCCATTTTTTCTATATTTATCCGGTATTCCAACAATGTTAAACATATCACCTCTCCTAATACCACTTGTACCAAAAATTGTAAATGAATATTTGATTGGAAGAGGATGTGATAATCTACCACTACTTCCTAATATTTTTAAATTTTTTAGATAATCTAATAAGTTTGTATCTTTAAAACAAAATATTCTGAAGTTTTCTCTAAAAGTTGTATTTCCATTTTCAGCAGATGATATCATATCATCCGTAATTTCCAATTCATCAACTATAACCGGTTTTGGAACTACTTCAACTTTTTCAACATTTGATGATAAATTAGACTTTTTAGTGTCATTTATGCTCTCAGTTAATTCTTTATTTTTATCTTCTAACTCTTTTAATTTTTTAGCCTCAGTATTGTTACCATAAGTAACCGAACCATATCCCGAAATAGTTTTTAATATATTTCCATTTTTATCCGTTACGGTTGTTATACCAGGACCCTGCCCATATGATTGAAAAGATGTTGTAGAACCTGCGGTTATATCCTCAATACCAGCTTTGTTATCTTCAAGTTGTTTTTCTTTACCAGCAACAGTATCTGGGTCGGGTGTTTCAGCTTCATCGGTAGTTGATTCCTTACCTCTAACATTAACTCCTTTCATAAATTTATCAGAACCCTTAGCAAAGAAAGTTCCACTTCCTACTTTAACAATAGGGGCATCCGTTTGAGTAGCAAGACCCAATCTTCTATTGATAATTTGATTTGCCATTTCACCAGGAATATCAATGGTTAACGAAGAGTCTAAAAATCTACTATTTTCACCATTATGATAAAACTCTTTAGGAGTAGCATTTTTTTGACCTATCCAATTTCTATCATATACAGTATATACAATATTATCATTATCATCCACATCTTCACCAATTTGAAAATCCCAAAAGGAATTAACTGCAGATGATATTTCATTTAAAATATCTAACAAAATTTCTCTAAAATTTTTGTTTTTAACTGTTAATGTTTTGGAAAACATATCCATATTAATATATAAATTTTCCAAATATCCCCAATATCCCGCAGATTCAATAAAATCTCCACTTGAACCACCACCAGTAAAAGATACACCCATTACACTATTATCTAATGGAGAGTTAACTACTGTAGAATAGTTCACATTATCGGTACTGAGAAAGTATTTATCAAAATTTGGTAATTTTCCCGGTATAACCAATGATTCGGGTTTAGTTGAAAAAATTAAAGGAAATGCACCAATTTTAGTTCCTTTAATATTAACAGAAACAGATACTTTTTTATCACCCACAACATAACTTTCGAATCCACTTGCATTTAATATCTCAATTGCTTTACCAAATCTTAGGTATTTATTTTTTGAAAATAATTTTTCTTTTTCAACTTCAAAATTTTCAATTTCTATTGCAGTTGCAGAATCTCCCGTAATCCAAGCAGATATTTTTTTAAAAAACCCAGCTTGCAAATATGAATTTATATTTTGTTCAATCAATCCATCAAAATTCAGAAAATCACTTAATTGAAAACTACCTTTTAAATCTTTAACAGATTTTGTTTGTCTTGTTGCTGGTAATAAGTTAAACATTGCTTTAAATCGTCTATCCAAAGCAGCTGCGTTTGAATCAGAAGATGCACCAGGTTTAGTTAAATCTGCCTTTGGATAACTTAAAGAACCATCAACCTTAGTTACAGTTTCTTCTGTAGGTTGGAACATTACAGTATTTTGGTTTTGAAGATATGTTGGTAACTCAGGCGTTCCCTTTAATTCAACAGATACAGTAAAGTTTTCCCCATCATTAGAAACAGAACCACCTACTATAAATCCTAAGAAACTATCGTAATCTCCATTGGTTTTTGTGTGTTTAAAATTAATATTACCTTGCTTTAAATTACCACTCGCAGCAGATGATGGAACACCATATGCGTTAACATTTCCCTGAGAATCGGTTGTTTTTACCAATCCACCAACACCATCTATTGTATTCCAACCCCACTCAATAAACAAACTATAACCAGGTTCCATAAAGTATTGTTGAATTTTTTCCATTTGTTCTAAGGAAAAAGCTGTAATACTAATTTTTGCACTTCTGGATATTTGGTCCTCTCCTTCTTCAAACTCCATAGATGTTACAATGGGAGATGGTCTTAAACTTCTACCAGCCGATGGGTTTACGGGTTTACCACTCCAGTCAACACCCAATGTACCACTGTACGCAGGATTTTCACTACCACCAGCATATCCATAGATACCACCCTCACCAGCTGCTGCAAATAATTTAGTATTTGGATTGGATACCATAATCAATCCACTACCAGCACCAGAAAATATTCGAACCCAACAATTTAGTTGAGAAACTTCGTAATTATTTCTGTTGGTGATTTTGTTGTAAATTTTATCATTGATATTTGATAATTTTGGCCACATTATTCTCTGAAGTTATTAATTATTTCTATATAATTTGTTGGTATTCTTAATATTGTCCCATCTTTCAAGCCAAATGGAGCGTTGTGAAGATTGTTTGCAGATGCGATAATCCACCAAAGTGATGCATCTCTATAATATTGATAAGCAAGAGTATCCAATCTATCTCCAGTTTCAGTTGCCACATAGATATCATCATTCCTTAGTGGAATTTGAGGATAAATTCTTGAACGATAGACTGTTCTTCCATCGTTCAATATCTTTGTTTCGTTATTTTCGTATCTACTTGCCATATTTTATTAAGTTAGAGATGCAAACGGGTAATAACTATGATTACTTACACTATTCCTTTGTTCAATAAATTTAAATGTAGTTTCAACATTAATGATTCTTGGTAATTTATAATTTGCCATAGAATCATCCGCAAGCTCTTCGATAGATTGAACACCTCTTACATCGTTACCCATTTCAATTTTACCGATTTCCCAAGGAGTACTATCATCTACACTATATGATAGTGATTCTAAAAATCCTTCTTTTCTTTTGTACATATCACCAATGGTTAATCGTAAAAACGGAGCAGTAATATACCCAGCATCACCCTCAAATGCTTGTGGGTAAACTAAAGATGTTAAAAAGTTTAATCTGTTCCAAGCTGATATATGTTCATTTGGATTTAATGAAAATACTTTAAATGAAAAAGATACACTTCTTTCTATACCATCGTATGTGTAAAAGTTAAATGGATTTCCAATAAATTTACCACTGTTCCAAGATGGTGAGAATGATTCAGATAACCCACTTAAAGTTGCTAAGAAGTTAACTGCCTTATTTTGTTTTATAGATTCAAACTTTAAAACTATTGTATCTAAATCATCTATTGAATTTTTACCATCTGGTAATAAACCCTCATCGATATCATACGGAAGTTGTTTGTTGATAATATTACCAAAAGATGATTGATTGTATTTATCTCCTTTACTTGAATCTATACTTTGTTTTCTTCTTTCAATTTCCGCATCACTAAGTTTTGGATTTCGTTTTGGTTGAGATAATTCTCTATTTAGGGTTAAATCAAGTGGTGGCATTTTTGCAATTAAACCACCCTCATCAAGTTTATCCTCATTTGATTTTTCAACAAATATAGGAGTTTCCCTATTTGTAGTATTTACAAATTTTTCGTAAGTATCTATCTTATCTTTAGTAGTTACCTTAATTGTAGTACTATACATACTACCAAGTGCGTTGTTAAATATAGGTGCAAGAAATGGTAATGGAGGAGTTCCATATAATATTCTATCAGGTGCCTCATTTTTACTACCATAATTTCTTATAAGTTTAGCTCCTCCTTTTGCAGTTGGCATTGCACCATAATCAAATGGGGTTTGTGGAGTTGAACCACCACCAATCAATTTATCTCTTAAAAATCCACTAGCTAAACCAACAGCAGCTCCAATTGCTTTGTTTTTTAATTGTTCTGGGTCTGTTAATGAACCAGCACCACCGTTTAAAAATTTACCCAACAAAGAACCCTCAGCACTATCTTTAATTTTTCTAAGAGTTCTTGCATAATGTGCCTGAATTTGGTCTTGTGATTCTAAACTCCCATCACTTAGAGTGTAAGTTGGTGTTGCAAGAGAAGGAATACCTAATGTTTTTCTTGCAAATGAAGTTACTGATTTGAATGCTTTACCAAGTGGACCTGATGGTAATAAACCACTTGTTGCTAATTTCATTTCACCAAGAGGGAGTGTTTCTTTTAAAAGAATTCTACCAAATTCAGAACCATACAACAAAGGTTGTGATAAAGTTCCTAACATTCTAACACCTGTTGTTTCTTGTTCTATTAAAGTTTCTTCTAATGTACTACCATTCCCACTTCTGAGTTTATTTAGAAGTTTCATTGTAGTTGCATTAATTACAGGCGAACTAGATGATAATTCTATTTTGTTGGAATTTCTTGGAGTAAACGCATCTTTAGGAGTTTGATTTGCGTAAGGTCCTTGCGTTAATTTTCCGTTATTAAATAATTCTAGTAATGTAGGCATAATAATTAAGTTCCAAATGAGAAGTTATTTTTAGTCGAGTTATCAACAGTTCGCCCAACATTTGATGTAACTTTCCTTCCATCCATATAAACATCTTTAGTTTTTCTGAATTCTTCTTTAAGTGCCTTTAACTCATTAACAACAGCATCCATATTGATACCAACACCTCCTCCGGAATTTGCTAAAGTAGAACTCATTTCAGATTGAGATGAGATACCACTATTATTAGATACTCCACCCGATATTCCAAATGTAGGTCCCATAGAAATACCATCATTCTTAGTTCCTTGAAATATACCACCCTCTTTTGGTGATGAAATAATTGGGCCACCATTTGGGTCTATCGCAAGGTCACCAACCTGAGATACACTCTTTGCTTTGGATATCATACTAAATAATCCAGCAACAGCTGCTATACCTAACGGAATACCTAAACCTAATGGTATCATTGCAAATGTACTCATAATAAATCCAACGGCAGAAGAAATAGCGGCTATAATAGCAGGTGCAAATGCAATTCCCAATCCAGCTGCAAGTGGTATGGCTAGTGCCAAATTATCAGCAAAGAATTTAAATCCTTCTGCAATAAGTTGAACAGGAAATAATAAAGCTTGAATTATAGGCATCAATCCTTGTAATAATGGTGTTAGTACAGTACCAACAGTAGATGCAATTCCCATAAATGCATTCTTTAATTGTTCAACTTGTGATTGCATTTCTTGTTGTTTAGAAAATTGCTCAACCTGAGATGCTAATTGTTCTTTATCTATATTAGAAATATCTAAACCTTGTTGGATTGCCGTTTCAGCTAATGCTCTTTGTTCGGATGATAATGAGTTTAGTTTTTCTTGAGCGTTTAATTGTTTGTTGATTTCCTCAACACTCATACCTGCCGCTTTGGCTAATTGTTGTTGTGTGAAGTAATCTTTTTTACGGAAATCACCACCTCTTTGAAGTTGTCTTAATACCTCTTTCTGAGCTTCTACACTTTTACCAGCAGCTGCTAGTGAACGAGCTTGTGTTAGGTTGAATTGCCCACCAACGAAAGTTGCTGCAACTAACTCATCACCAATGTTACTTTGGAAATCTAATAAGTGTTCCGTAGTTGATGCTACTGATTTAAGATTAGTACCTAATCTTCTAGCCTCAATTGCCGCAGTTGCTAATGATTCAACATCACCTTGGAAAAGAGTTGATGCAATCTCAGCATTTTCAGCAATATCTTCAAATATTTTAGCAGGTGCTACACCAGCTAATTTAGCCATATTTGCTACCTGTAATTGAACACCAGCAGCAGTTTCTGAAGTTAATCCTCCGATTTGTTCAAATACACCTTGAACTTTAGCCGCAGAATCAGCGGATACTCCAAAGTTTGTATTTAGTAATGTTAACCCAGCTACAACTTCATCACCAAAGGTAGCAATATCACTAAATTCTGATTTTAATCCAGCTACAGTATTGAATACTTTTTCAGCATCCACACCCATAGTAGCAAATTGACCGGTAATATCATTTGCCTGGGATTTAATATCTGCCATTTGAGAATTGGTTAACCCAGTAGTTTCTCTAAATGATTTTGCAGATTCATCTAATTTAGTAAATGATGTTAGTGCGGCTATAGCTACAGTTGCTAATAAAACCATTGGAAGTGCACCATTTTTCAATGCATTTCCAAATTTTTTAGCACCACTCACCATATCTTGAATAGGACCAGGAAGAGCATCAAATATACCCTTTCGTTCTTCAGCAATAGTATTTAATCGTTCTTCCTTTAAACGAAGTTGCTCTGTTTGTTTTATAGCAGCTATCATTTGTGCTTTTTGAGCAGCACTATATAATCCTTTACTTTCTTGTATATCTAATATTTCTCTATCTACATCAGATACACCTCTTAAATTATCTTCGGCTTTTTGAGTTGCTTTTGCCTGATTTAGTAATTCGGAACTAATATCCGTAAGTTTACTTTGCCTTGCAGCAGCTTTGTCTGCTAACTCCTTTTCACTAGCCTTTGTACTAAATGCATATTTTGTTTGAATTCCAACTTCTTTAGATATAGCTCTACCTATTGATAAATAAACTCCAGACTGTTTGGATGAACCTGCTAATTGTTTTTGTACATCATTAGATAACTTTCTATAAGATTTTGCGAATGAATCAAATGATTTAGCTTCATCTTCTCTAGCCTTAATAGTTTGTTTTATCCTATTTAAACGGACTTGCTCTTTTTTGATTAAAGCATCAATTTGTTTTATTTGCTCTTTATCTTGGACAGACAATGTTTTATTAGCTTGAATTCTATTCTTTTGAATTTCAAGTAATTTTATTTGGTCTTGTATTTGTTTTTGAGAGTTGTCTGCCATTTAAGTTATTTTATTGAAATGCCATGTTTCTTTAAAATTTTCATAGCTAAATCATCTTTAGCTAATCTAGCAAGTGCTTTATCATTTAAATCACCAATTTCTTTATCTATTTTCTGAAGAACTGGGTCATTCTTTATTAAAGTATCCACATCTTTTGGTTTTTTCTTTTTACCAAAAAATCCAAAAAACTCATTAATGTTTTCTTTTGAAATTTTATATCGTGCCATAATTTTAATCTCCAATTATCCATCTATAAATATCGGATACAAAAAAAGTTAGGATAATAGAAGTGTTTACTTCCTCACCCTAACTTTAGATGGTTTATTTATATTTTTACTAGCCTTTTCGTTAGCGTCTTTTTCAGCTTTCTTAGCTTCTAATAATTTATTGTAATAGAAGTTTCTGAGATAAGTTGGCATTTGGTACACATCCGATTGTATAAACCCATTACCATAATAACACAACTCAAAAATTTGGTTGTGCATTAATTGACTATGAGTCTTCCCCAGGCCAAAAAAAGTTAACGCCCAATGTAATGGGCACTACCTCCTTCTCACCATCTTCATGCTCATACTCATAAGTCATGTCCATATCAGGTTGGATTTCCTTGACATAGTTCCTAAATGCTCTACTATCTCTTACCAACATATTTGATACAAATTTGTTAATAGTACCCATATCAGAGTTACCATCAACCGATTTAACCA
>Ga0209137_1003740_pt1 | contig 12511 bp, 13 predicted proteins | sample SaaInl5LU_22_DNA_FD_184642 | JGI IMG/M metagenome (GOLD analysis project Ga0209137, IMG submission 184642) | Marine microbial communities from expanding oxygen minimum zones in the Saanich Inlet - ESP_105LU_22_DNA (SPAdes) (version 2) | ecosystem: Environmental > Aquatic > Marine > Intertidal... | reverse complement strand
CGTAGGAAGCAATCTGGGCAGCGGCCGGTACAGAATTGCGCGCCTCGGCGACTGGCGCCGAGCTTTCGAGCTGGGCCCTAGGCGACGAAACTTTAAACGAGGCAAGGGGTGATGGAAACGCCACCGAGCGTACATACAGATCTTGCTCATGAGAGGTCGGCTCACTTGTGACAGCCGAGACTGATTCAAGATTGAAACTTGCAGGCTCAGCCCCGCAAGCCATTAGCAAAGAAAAGGCACACAGTGCAATGACGCGCCTTGCCTTTTGTTGTCTTTGGTAGAACGCTCTCATGTCCTTGCTCTGGGGCTTTGTATTCACCTATCGTGACCTCTGAATTCTGTAATGCAAGCCATTTGCGGTGAAGCGGATCACCAATGTACGGATGGCTTTTGTCAATCACGTTAATAGTCATTGCTATGTGCGCCCAAACACCGCCATGGGATCAGCGATGAAACCAATACAGAGCTTTGCCTCGCCCACCCTGGGTTGATGTGATCAACTCGACTTTGACGCCAAAAAGTCTTGCCCCACAGCCATGCTTAACGTAGGTTTAGAGCTTCTAAAAATAACACTGTATAAGGCATGTCATGAGCCAAGCGTCAAACAAAAACTACCGTACCTTCGCCCTACTCTTACTCACGGTCATTTACGGCTTTAATTTTATCGACCGCCAAATTGTTGGCATTCTTGCGCCCTTTATTCAGGCCGATCTAGATCTCACAAATACCCAGCTTGGATTGCTGATCGGATTGGCCTTTGCCACTTTTTACACCATTGTCGCTATACCGATTGCGTGGCTGGCCGATCGCTACAGTCGCGTAAATATTCTGGCCATTGCACTTGCCACCTGGAGCGCCTTTACCGCACTTACCGGCCTGGCCAACAACTTTTTGCAAATCGGCCTAGCGCGAATGGGCGTGGGCATTGGTGAAGCCGGTGGCAGCCCCAGCTCGCACTCGATTATTTCTGATATGTACGCCAAAGAAGAACGCGCCGGCGCCTTGGGCGTTTATTCGATGGGCATACCCATTGGCATTATGGCGGCGTACTTTGCAACCGCTTCATTGATGGGCGAAGGCGAAGTCGACTGGCGTCGTATTTTTATCATCTTGGGTATCACCGGTGTGGTACTGGCGGGCATCGTAAAACTTGTGCTGAAAGAGCCCAAGCGCGGAGCCATGGAATTTGACGACCACGCCTCCATTAAACAACCGCCCTTTAAAGAATCGTTAAAACAGCTGCTTAAAATCCCTGCGTGGTGGTACATGGCCTTTGGTATTGCCTTTGGCTCGTTTGTCTCTTACGCATTCTCCGCGTTTCAAACTAAATACGTCATCATGCTTGACCCGTCGTTCGATTTTAAGACCCTGGTTATTGCCTTGGGCGTTATTAACGGCACGACCTATGCGGGCGGTGCATTCTTGGGAGCGCGCATTACCGACGCTTGGGGCGCGAAAGATATTCGCGCCTATGGTTGGCTGCCGGCAATCGCAATAGGCATTTGTCTACCTTTGGCCATTGCAAGCTTTTGGGTGCCAACCGTATGGTTGCACTTAGGCTTAACCACCGTGCTTCTGCTATTTTTAGGCGCCTACTTAGGACCTTGCTTTGCCATTGCGCAAACACTGGCGCCAATTAACATGCGTGCCATGTCGACCGCCCTGTTCTTCTTTATTCTGAATATGATTGCTTTAGGTGGAGGCCCAACCTTTGCAGGCTGGTTGATCGACGTGTTCAAAGGAAGCGAAGCTGACCTAGAGGCTATTCGCTACGCCATGACCGTCACGACGCTGTTCTTTATTCCGTCTATCTTGAGCTTTTTATTGGTATCAAAGTTCCTACCCAACGATTGGGTCGCTGCAGAACAACGCAATAAAGACCTAGCAAACGCGCAATAAGCTAACGCCCCTCAGGCCATTAAGACCTGAGGGGCGCATCTAGAAGTACCGACCAAAATAAGTGCCATTGGTATCGGGTTTAAAAGAAGTAAATCGCAATATCAACCGCAATTAAGATAATAATGATCCACTCCAAAAAAGCAGCGTGTTTGTGATGCTGCTCTTCAGCCAACATGTCGAGCATATTTTGCAGAGTCGCCAGTTTTTTGCCCAAAATCTCGATACGCTGCTGCAAATCTAAGTACTTTGACAAACGTAAGTACAAAGACTCAAGTTCGGGATAATCCCAAAAGAACTCGGGCGTATCCAACAAACCAAAATGTAGATTGATATCATTGATGGTGGTTAACAAATGCCCTCTTGTTTTTGACACCTCCACACGCGACAAGGGAATTTTACCCGTGGCGGCTAGCTGGTGCGGGATCTTAGCGGTGCTATCAATCACCTTTAATGCAATATCTTCAAAGTACATGACTTTAGCTGACTGTGCGAAGGCGTGACTTAAGGCCAATTTTACGTGCGTGTCATCGCTTGGCAAAGTGAGCACATCATGCGCCACCGCAAACCCTTGAACTTCGTCGACGACCCAAGCGTACTGCTCCATGGGAATCGACACCGCGCCATCGGAAATAATCTCTTCGAGCTGAGCCAGCAACTGTTGGCGCTCGTCTTCAGGCGTACCCCAGGACACTAAAATACCGTAGTCGAACAACCAACTTTCGCCACTAAGCGTTTTAATACCATAGGCATCGCGATAGCGCACCGCGCCCAACTGCTCTACCACAAGCTCATTAATTTTTTTGGTGTCTAGGTCTTGCCCCAGCACCGTGACGGTAATGCCGCGTTTTGTCATGTTGGTTTGTCTCTCCATATTAAAGCTAAAGTTAGGGCTCTTGGTGGTCTTGGGTGCGCAAGACGACTGCTGCACGCAGTCTCTGGACGCCAAATACCGCCATTTTATCAAAATCGTCTTTGGCAATTGGAATATGCTGGCAATCCGCTGCTATTTGCTCGTCCTCATCAATATCAGGGTCATGCACAAATAAGCAGTCGTCATCAATGCCGGTTAATACCACCCAATGGGGTGCTTTTTTGCCATCCAGTCGAAAGGTACTGACCAAAACCAGCACCGCAGCGCCTTGAGCAACGGCCTGCTCGATCTCGGCCAAAGCAATGGGTTCATACACGACCTGCACGCCCACGGCATTTGCGTCGGTCACAAACTGCTGGTGGACTTCCCGTAAGATGGCTTTTTTGTGATCGGAGCGCACACCATCTAAAAACAGAGGCTCGTTGGTGCTTAAGAAGACCTGAGCTTCAAAACCTCGTCTAACCGCGGCCAGCCCCAAACCCAGAGGGTGGCAACCACCGTGGCCCGAGGTCATAAAGATAGTCGTCGCCTCGCGCCACAAATCCAACTCGTGAGTCAGTGAACATTCACTGTTGGGATTTAGGCTCGCCATTCCCATCAGCAAGGACGCGGGGCCACACGTAAATTCGGTACTTTGTGGGTACCAAGGTACTTCTTGATAGTGGCCCTCTACGGGGGCACGGCGAATGCGCTTGTGCATACGCAGGGCGTTGCTGTGATCTTCGTAGTAATCTAAGTATTCACCAAAGGGTCGGTAGCCCTCTGACTCGTACAAGGCAATCGCGTTGGTGTTGTTGGTAGCGACTTCAAGACGCATGTAATGACGCCCAGCCCGTCTGGCGTTTTGCTCTAATGTTCGCATCAACCCTCTGCCCACGCCTAAACCACGCGCCTCGGGACTCACCGCGAGCGAATACATCCGCGCCAAGCGCGTACCCTGGTGATACAAGACCAAGCCGTAGCCCAGTAACTGCCCTTGGCGCAACGCAACTGTCAAATCGCGCTTGGATGAGCGTATATGGTGACGAAAACTGCGACGCGATAATCTATCCTGCTGAAAACAGATAGTTTCAAGTTGCAACAACGCATCGATATCGCCAATCGATGCAGGGCGAAAGTCAATAACAGCATCAGCAGATGCCATGTTGTCTCCTGGCTTGCGGCAAGCCAACATATATAAGAAATAAGCCTTGGCGCTGCAGGGAACAACGCACTGGAATTGGCGCGCAATGTTGCATAAACCGCAGCGCTCAACAATCAAAATTTATCGTTTGGTACTAGTTATCAGATTTTTTATCCGATGCTCATGAGCACCAATAGATGCTGTTCTTGGCAGGCATAATCAGGTAGAGGGCAGGCAATGCAAGGTAACAAAGACATTCTGAAAGCGCTGAACAAAGTTCTGAAGAACGAACTGACGGCAATCAATCAGTATTTTTTGCACGCGCGGATGTTCAAGAACTGGGGATTCTCAGGACTGAACAGCGCGATTTATAAACAGTCTATTCGCGTGATGAAAGAAGCGGACGAAATTATCGAGCGCATTCTATTTTTAGAGGGCCTACCCAACCTGCAAAGTCTGGGGTCGCTAAGCATTGGCGAGCACCCGCAAGAGTGTCTTGCCGCAGATCTTGAGTTTGAGATCTCGACCCAGCGTACGACCATGATCGAGGCCATAGCCCTTGCGGAGTCGGCACAAGATTACGTAACGCGCGAACTGCTAGAAGAGCTGCTAGAGGCCTGCGAAGAATCGATCGACTGGTACGAGACCCAGCTGTCTCTGATCGAATCAGTGGGCGTTGAAAACTACCTGCAGTCTCAGGTGTAAAAGCGCAGCCGCTCCTTGCTAATGATAATTATCATTAGCGAATTGAGAAGGAGCAGGCCGTGTACATTTGTATTTGTAATGCTGTTAAAGAATCCGACATTCACGACGCCGTGTGCGCCGGCGTATCGTGCTTTAAGACGCTCTCAAAAAATTTAAGCCTTTGCACCGACTGTGGCAGCTGCGGTAAAAAAGCGAAGCAAGCGTTTGCCGAATCCGGCGCCAGCAGCAACGTCGTTTCTATTGATGCCATGAGTACTGCACCCGTGCGTCGTGTCAAGAGTACGATCAAGGTTAGCGCAAGCGCAACACATCACCAAAAGTGTATCAAAACAATCCTATAGCACAGTCAGTCCGAGCTGTAGACCCGAGAACGATGCGCGACTTTAACCACCACCACGATGATTTCGTCGTCTTTGATTTCGTAAACAATTCGGTATACGCCTTGGCGTATCCGGTATCGCTCTTGGTCCGATAGCTTCACACAGCCCGGGCCTCGAGGGTTCAAGGCCAGAGACTGTATTCGCTGCAGTATCTTTTTTACATCACTGCTGGGGATTTTACACAGATCTTTGGCAACGGACTTTTTGAACTGTAGCTCATAACTTGCCATGAGATTTCAGGTCGTTTAACAGTGCTTCGTAGCTAATGACAGGCTCGGCCACCCGCTCCTCAAAGGCGCTCAAGTCGTCCTGATCTTCTCGCAAGGCTCTGCGAACGGCTTCATTCACAAATTCGGAGACCGACTGTTGCGTGTTAACCGCCCTCACCCGAAGGGCGTGGTGAATATCGGGGTCGAAATACACCGTTGAACGTTTCGACAAATCACTCATAGATAGTCACACTCTCTGACAGGATTAGCGTTTAGACATTATAACGCTAAAACGTTGCAGAACAAGAAACCTCACTCAGGTTGTGCAATTTCGCACGCCTCAAGCAACGCAGGGATGCATTCGAACCCCCGCTACCCCATAAACCCCAAATCGGCCGCATTAAAGTTAGCCAGGTTAGGAAAAGTCTGCCCTATGCCTGCGGCATCGAGCCCATACCAGCGCGCCAGCGTGGCCGAGTACTGATCGACTGAGGTCGTGGGAATAATGCGTCCTTCGCCAATATCATCGACGCTGCCAATCGCAAGCTCCGGCATGGTACCGACAATTTGGCCCCCAGCGACAGAACCCCCTAGCACCAGTTGATGGCTGCCCCAACCGTGGTCTGTGCCATCACCATTACTGGTGAGCGTTCGGCCAAAATCGCTGGCGGTAAAGGTCGTGACTTGATCAGACACGCCCAACTCCAGCGTGGCGTTATAAAACGAGGTCAGCGCATGATTAAGCTCACGCATCAGTAAGGGGTGGCGATTGGCCTGGTCGCCGTGTGTGTCGTAGTCGCCAATGCCCACGAAGAAGATTTGACGGCGCATGCCTAAAGACTCGCGCGCGGCAATCATATGCGCCACCATTTTCAGCATGCCTGCCAGCCGACTTTGGGCGTTAAATTCGGTGCTCGGCGCTGGCGTTTGTTCGAGCGCCGCGCGCAGTTCAACGCCTAAATCTAAAGAGCGCCGCTGCACCTTGGCAAACTCGCGCGCAAAATCGTGCGAGTAAGTTTTGGCCAAGAGCGCATCGTAAGCCCGGTTGCGGCGCACCGACCAGGTCTCGGGGTTGCCTGGCTGCAAAGACCAGTAGTCTAGCACCCCCCCACTGCCAATCGCGTAAGGCGCCACGAGGCCACCGGCCTGGAGCGAATTGGCACCGCTCAAGGAGATGTTCATCGACAGCTGTGGATTCGTGTTGGCATCCATCATCAAATCAGCCATGCGACTGGCCCAGCCTTGCTGAGGCTTGGTGGCCTGCAGACTCATGACGTAGTTTTGTTGATCGTTGTGCGAGAACAGTTGCGGGGGCAACTGCACCCGCTTATTAACGTAGTCTTGCTGTGTGGTGGGCTGAATTAACGTACCGACATTGCCCACAACCGCCAACTTCTGCTGGTCAAATAAGGCCCGAAGATCGGACATTTCGGGGTGCAGGGCATAATCAGCCGGCTGCCAATTCGTTGGATTTAGTTTAAGCAGTTGATCACGCGGAATCGCCAGTGATCGACGCGTATCGGCATAGGTATTGTATTCGGCCAGTGACTCGGGAATCACCATGTTAAAAGCGTCGTTACCACCGTACAAAAATACGCACACCAAGGCGCGATAATCGCCGCCGCCCAACACCTGAGCTTGGGCCAAATTAAATTGGGCGCTTAGCGCTCCTAACGTGCTGCTGCCTAGAGCCGTCACGAGCGATCGCTTAAGTAAGTTACGTCTGGTCAGTGTACTCATCAGCCCCTCTAGCGTTGAATGGCGTATTCGGGCGACATCCACAGCAAGTAGACAGCCTCGGCCACACGGTAAAGTCGCTCTTGTTCAGCGACGGTATCAAAGGTATCGATGTGCTCGGCCACAATGGCGTCAGTATCGGCGCTCATTTGCCCCGACATTAACAGCAAATTTAAATGCGCCATCAGCTGATCGGTATCGCTTGCCAATTCGATCTCTTGCGCAAAGTCGGGGTACAAACAGCCAACGCCGTTGTCAAAGGTCAGATTCTCCTCACAGCCTTCGCGTAAAAAATCGTACGAATTAAAGATAATAGCGCCCGCCCAGTTCGATGCGGCGGTAATATTTTTTTCGTTCAAAATCTGAAACTCGGGTGCAACCGTTGCGTCACTTTCAAAGGCGTTCGCGGGGTGGTAATCGGGCCGGTAAAAGTTAAACACCGACGGCGACCCGTACGGCCGTTGACCATAATCGAACCCCGGCCAAAAAAAGCGAATGGTATTTCGCGTGGCACTGCCATCGGCCGTTAAGGGCTGATACGCCGCAACATCAAAGGCGCGCATAAGCGCAGTGAACTTGAGTACGGGCTCTTTTAACTTGCCAAAGTTAGGCGCTTGCTGATCCAGCGGGGCTCGCGCCTCAGGGTCAAGCAAAATGGCTTTAGCCACCGCCGCCAAATCTCCTTTTACCCCTTGGCCGTTGTTGTTAAACACCGCGGCTACACGCGCGACATAGGCAGGGGACGGATTACTCGTCACCAGGCGCTGAATGAGCTGCTTACTGACAAAGGGCGCGACATTAGAGTGCGCAAAAACATTATCAAGCGCAGCATCTAGGTCTTGTCGAGCCGTTTGGCCACCCGGCACAATCTGGCCGTTGAGTAAGGTTTTAGGATCGGTGTCATGAAAGTCTTCAAAGGCTTTCATTGGTCGCACCTCGCTACTGGTGAGCCACTCCCACCAATACCACTGAGGGGCATCGCCATACATCCACCCTGTAAAGACTCGTGCAAACGCCTTGATAACATCTTGATCGTACGTGGGTATGCTGCGCCCCTGATCATCGAGCTGCACGGTACCGTCGTCGTTTAACATGACCAGCCCTATGGTAAACAGCTGCATCATCTCGCGCGCGTAGTTTTCGTCGGGGCGTATGTTGCGCGCAGGGTCGGCCTTTTCATTGCGGACCATGCTTAAGTATTCGCCCATCATGGGGTTTAGAGTCACGTCTTTCAGCAGTTCGCGATAGTTACCCAGCGCGTTCTTGGCCAGAACATCATGGTAGTTCGCGACACCGCGCACATCGTTAAACAAGGCGTCAGAGATGTCGGAGATCACAAAAATCTGGCTCAGCGCAAATGCCATGCGCTGGCGCAGTTGGTCTTCGCCGTAGACAAAGGTTTCCCATAACACGTCACTGAGCAAGTTACGCTTGTACCAATCAAGCTCTAGGTTGCTCTTATCTAGCGGATTTAAGCCCGCCGCTCGCACTCGGTCATCTAATGCCACTAGCACCTGCGATTGCGGCGCTACCAGCTGGTCGTTAATCCAAGCCTCATAACCGTAGCCGTCGGACCTAAGCTCCATCAGCGTCGCCTCGGTTACCCCAAAAGACGCTTGCGTTAAAAACCGCGCGCCATCAATTGCCGCATCATCTTTTGCCAGCTCAAAAAAAGTGGGCTCGGGGTCGGGCGTATTTGTGACGGGTGGATTCGTTGCGCCTGACGAGGGTGCCGGGTTAGAGGCACCGCCACCGCCGCCCCCACCGCACGCAGTAAGCAATAAAAGGCTTGCTAGAAGTAATAGACGTAGGTGTGACACGCGAACTCCGCGGACATTAAGTACCCACGGAGCATAGCGCATTAAAATGCGAGGAAGAAGCATGAAATCGAATGCAGGGGTGAAGAGGATTACCGCCAAAGTAAACGGCGCTCGAGCAGCGATCGCATGTCGCGGCGACCATCTGCAATCACCATGACGTTAACGTGCCCTGCGATCACACGATAGATAATACGATAGGGCTTAAAGCGAATTTCACGGAATTCGCGCATACCCAGCGCCAACAATTCTTGAGGGAATGCACCGCGTTCTGGGTTAGTCGCAAGACTAACCAAGGCCTCTTCTATTTTATCAAGAACATAATCGGCTTTTCCTGGGACGTCCTGGCTCTCGATATAAACGTACAAATCCTCGAGGTCAGCAGCTGCATCATCTGTCAAATAGACCGAGTGCCACATTAGTCCGCTTTACCTCGGGTACGAAGTCGAGCGATGACATCGGCGGCGGGTTGCACCTTACCCTGCTCAACCTGGAGCTGCCCCAACGCCAGCATCTTAAGCAAAGCCATAGTTTCTTGAGTATGCTCGTAAGCCTTTATGTCCTGAATAACAGCCTTAACTTCGCCATTCTGAGTAATCACTAGTGGCTCATCCCGAGACGACAGATTCCTCACAATTTCGGCCGCATGTGCTTTTAAATAACTAATGGGTTTAATTTGATCGGATAGCTTCATACGCACCTCACTGTAGACCAAATATAGTCGCAATATGGGTCAAAGGTCAATGCGTAGCTCAAGAACAGCCCGCGCGCTCTTATGCAAGTATTTCCACTTCGCTACTAGCGCGTCTCAGTTCCAACCAAAACACATCACAAGTCACCAAAAACATGACACCACACTCGCTCTGCACTAGGCTAAATTCTGAGCCAAGGAGGGCAAATGATCGACGCATTATTCGAACGAATGCGTGGCGCGTATTCAGACAACACCATCAAAGGGTACCGGTCGGATTTTTTAAATTATGAACGCTGGTGCCAACAGCGCGGCTACACACCGCTGCCTGCGGATACTGAGGTACTGGTTGAGTACATTGAATCGATGTGCGAGGTTCACAAAAGCGCGACGATTCGCCGAAAAATTCACTCACTGGGGTCTTTGCTAGAGCTATTAGGTCTAGACGACTGCACTCGAGAACCGGACGTTAAAATGGCATTAAAGCGTGCCAACCGAACGCTGGGGCGCGCGCAAAAGCAGGCGACCCCCTTAACACGGGACATCTTAGATAAACTTAAAAGCCTGTGCGACGACAGCCCCATGGGAGTGCGTAACCATGTGATGCTACAACTTGGCTACGAGACCATGCGCCGGCGCAGCGAACTGTGCCAGTTTACCTTCGAAGACCGCGACAAGCTGCCAGGCGGCCGGGGAATTTTGCATTTACGTCGCTCCAAAACCGACCAAGAAGGCACCGGCAAACGGATACCCATTTCACACCACTTAGAAGCCTTGCTTGATCAGTGGGCAAGCACCCTGCGACAGCAGGGATTAAACCCTAGCGGCCCCATTCTGCGTCGCGTTTACGCCAACGGGCAAATTGGCACTGCAGCGATTAGAGGGCGCGCAATTTCCGACACGCTCAAACACTTGCAGCAGCAAGCGGGGCTTACGCATATACCGCCACTGTCGGGGCATTCTTTTCGGGTGGGCGCGGCACTGGATCTATTAACGCGCGGGGTGTCGTTTGAGGTCATTATGTTGCGGGGAGGCTGGCGCGCCGAGAGCACAGCGCTGAGCTACTTGCGCAGCTGGGTTGATGACGAGATCGATGTTTACGACGACTGATTCACTAGTTTTGACGACTCCGGCTTCGCGGGCGCTTCACAGTGCGCATTGATATGCGCATAATTTTTACCGTATCGACGGATTTGAGGATCTAAGCATGGAACCCCTATTTGACTTAAAAGCCGCCAAAAAACCGACAAATCTTAGCGTAAACAGTGACTTACTCATCAAGTGTAAGTCCATGAATATCAACCTTTCAGCGACACTGGAGCAAGCTCTTACTGAAAAGTTGGCTAAATTAAAAAGTGAACAGTGGGCAGAGAACAACAAGCAGGCTATCGGCGGTTGAGTATCTGAGAGGTGCTGGAGCGTTTACCGACAACTAAGCAATCGGATATTGAGGGCTTGTTACCTCATAACGGGAAGTCACGCGTCTAGGTGGCTTTGCCAGACGCTCATGTTTATTTTGCGGTATCAATCTTAAAGTCTTCCTGAAGCTTACCCCAATGCGTTCTAAGCCCATCTTTGTGGGCATCCTCCATCGGTAGTGCTTTGAGTGCTTCAGGCCAAAGTTCCCTTGCCTTACTCAGCGTATCATCCAAATGAGGCTTTATTGCTCGCCATGGAATGCCTGATTTATCCGCCCACGTTTGAAAGTGTGCCATGGTAACTGTGTACCACTTTTTCGTTTTACCAAGATTGAGCGCGTACTGGGTTTCGTTTTCGATATAGACGCTGGTTGTTACGATGTCGTAAGCAGGAGAAAGCTGTGGAGTGATCTTATCGGGGTATAGAAAGCTCCAGTTCTTAAGATGTGCATCGCCATTGGCCAACAGAATATTCACCAGCAATCGCCTTGCGAACTGTTGAGCGTCGGCAAGCCCTTCGCCAGAAAAGTCATAAATGAGTTTGCCGATATTCTCATAATTGGCAGCGGTGTATTTCTCGTGCGGGTACTTCACCAGAATTTGAGCAAAATCTTCCATGTGAATACGCTGATCATCAGCGCGGTCAAAGCGCTTGATGGCAAAGGCTTGCTTCTCATCGGGTAAGTTAATTTGTGGCAGATTGTCTAGCTTATCTAGCTCAACAAGTTTGATCTCAGGGATATCAACACCAACGAGCCCCGCCAGCGACATGGCCGTATATTCGTTCAGTGGCACAAACTTGTGCTTAGTTGAAGGCGTTTTGATGATCCAGTCACCCAGTACATCACCCTTGGATAAGTTATAGCGCCCATCCTTTTCTTTCATGGAAAATTTCATTTGCACGCCAGCCAAGGAAAACTTGTTTTCTTGGGTGATTTTATCGAACTTAACCGCCCTAGCCTTTCCGTGCGTGCTCAATACGGAATCAGGAACATCTTCAGGCTCCATAGGCGTAGCTTCGATAGCCCCCGGCAGATCTTCGCCAAGGTACGAGAGAATGTGGAATTCATTATCAACGTGCACCTTCAAGCCTTGTGCGATTAGCTCGCGTAACGAGCCTTCTGGCAGCAAGTTTGAGAGCACAGGATGCAGTCGTTGATTCTGTGCCCATGGCTCTGCCATGAGCTTGGCCGCATTCGGAAAATTGGGGTGCGTGATCAGGCTGAATGTCGGGCGTTCAGGATTATTTTTGAATGTATCTGCAATGCTTAATACATTGCGGCCATTCTTAAACCCTGCGAGATAGCCGATCAAAACGCCGTGGATGGAGAGCTGTAATACATTCACTTCATCATTTGTATCTGTGCTCACTCGTTTTCTCCCAGCAACCCTTGCCATGGATCATCGATTAGCGACTTATTCTTTTCTTGTCCCGTCTGACTTGGCTTGGTTGTAGCCCCAGTTGATGACAAGGTATCGTCGGCTAATACAGCCAGCACAACATTTAGCTTTTCTTGGGGGATCAGCAACAGCTGGCTCTTAAGCCCCTTGGCGATTAACTCAAGGGTATCGAGCCGAGGATTTCCTTTGGATTCCAGTCGCTGATATTGTTGGCGCGACATACCGACGCGCAGCATCATATCGTGCTGCTTGAGTGCCAG